>ERZ1046876.1509-NODE-1509-length-15278-cov-6.821060_pt1 | contig 15278 bp, 26 predicted proteins | sample MGYA00383094_ERZ1046876 | MGnify/ENA primary metagenome ERZ1046876 (study PRJEB29581, sample SAMEA5548364) | metagenome | biome: marine; feature: coastal; material: water | depth 50 m | study: Short-term variability in the microbial, nano- and picoplankton...
ACTTGGTAAAGCTGGAAGAAATAGATACTTAGGAAAAAGACCTAAAGTTAGAGGGGTTGCTATGAATCCAGTAGATCATCCACATGGTGGTGGTGAAGGAAGAACTTCAGGTGGAAGACATCCAGTCACTCCTTGGGGTGTATCTACCAAAGGAAAGAAAACTAGAAGTAATAAAAAAACAAATGTTTTTATAATTAAAAGAAGGAAAAAATAATGACAAGATCTGTATGGAAAGGCCCATTTGTTGATGTTACGCTTATCAAAAAAGCTCAAAAAGTTGCAGATTCAGGTAGAAAAGAAGTTATTAAAACTTGGTCAAGAAGATCTACTATTTTACCACAGTTTGTTGGATTAACCTTCGGTGTGTATAATGGGCAAAAGTTTGTACCAGTTAGTGTTTCTGAACATATGGTAGGACATAAATTTGGAGAATTTTCTCCTACTAGAACTTTTAAAGGTCATACGGCATCAGATAAAAAGGCAGGAAAATGAACCAAGATCTAATAGCTATAGCAAAAGATAATACTATCAGGACAAGTGCATTGAAACTTGCAAATGTAGCAAGATCAATAGTTAATAAAAAAGCTAATAATGCTGTAAATCAATTAAAATTTTCTAATAAAAGAATTTCTAATAATGTATTAAAAGTTTTAAATGCTGCAATTGCAAATGCTGAAAATAATAAACAGTTAGATATTGATAATTTGTATATTAAAGAAGCTTTTGTTGGAAAAAGCCTGTCTATGAAAAGATTTAGACCAAGGGCAAAAGGACGTGCAGCTAGTATAGTAAAGCCTTTCAGTAAACTAACCATTATTGTTGAGGAAAGATCAAAACCAATTAAGGACAAGGATAAGTAATGGGTCAAAAAGTTAATCCAAACGGTATTAGACTTGGCATCAATAGAACATGGTCTTCTAGGTGGTTCTCCAAATCTGAATATTCTAGACTTTTGCATCAAGATTTAGAAATCAAAAAGTATGTTGAAAATAAATTAAAAAATGCCAGTATCTCCAAAGTAAATATTGAAAGAGCAGCAAAAAAACTTAGAATTTCTATTTATAGTTCTAGACCAGGGATTATAATTGGTAAAAAAGGAGCCGATATTGAAGATCTTAAAAACAAACTTACAAAATTATCTAATTTAGAAGTTTTTTTAGATATAAAAGAAGTTAGAAAACCAGAAGTTGAAGCAAAGTTAGTAGCAGAAAATATAGCAAGTCAGTTAGAAAAAAGAGTTTCTTTTAGAAGAGCTATGAAGAAAGCAGTACAATCTTCAATGAGACTTGGAGCTAAAGGTGTTAAGATTATGTGCAGTGGAAGATTAGGTGGGGCAGAAATTGCAAGAACTGAAAAATTTCATGAAGGGAGCGTCCCTCTCCATACCTTAAGAACTGATATTGATTATGCAACTGCTGAAGCTCAAACTACTTATGGAATTTGTGGGATTAAGGTTTGGATTAATAAGGGTGTAATTCTGAATAAAGATCCATATGCAAGTGAAAAGAAACAAATTGAGCAAGGGAGTGTTAGGTAATGAACATGATGTCCCCTAAGAAGACAAAGTTTAGAAAGCAATTTAAAGGAAGAATTCATGGTACTGCTAAAGGAAACTCCACTCTTAATTATGGTAGCTTTGGATTAAAAGCTCTTGAACCCGAAAGAGTAACAGCAAGACAAATTGAATCTGCAAGAAAAGCAATAACTAGACATTTAAAAAGAGCGGGAAAAATGTGGATCCGTATTTTTCCAGATGTTCCTGTATCTAAAAAACCAGCAGAAGTTAGAATGGGTAAAGGTAAGGGTTCAAATGAATTTTGGGCTTGCAGAGTAAAGCCTGGAAGGATTATGTTTGAAGTAGATGGCGTTAACATTAATGATGCTCGTAAAGCTATGACATTAGCCGCAGCTAAACTTCCAATTAAATGTAAATTTGTAGAGAGAAATATATAATGGCTGGTAGCAATAAAAAAATTAAAGATACAAAATCTGAAATATTGATTTTAAAAAAATCATTAATGAATCTTAAATTTCAAAAATCCTCTGGTCAGCTTGAAAAAACTTCAGAGATAAAAAATGTGCGTGTGAAAATAGCTAGATTAAAAACTGAGATTTCAAAAATACATGGAGAAAACAATGCCTAAAAGAATATTAACTGGAACAGTGGTTTCTTCAAATACTGATAAAACAATTGTAGTAAAAGTTACCAGAAGAGTAAAACATAAATTATATAAAAAAATTATTAGTCTTTCAAAGAAATATCATGCCCATGATGAAAATAATAATTACAAGGTTGGAGATAACGTAAAGATAATTGAATCAAAACCAATTTCAAAACTTAAATCATGGATTGTTATGAATGATAGTCAGGAGAGCAAATAATAATGATACAGATGCAATCTAATTTATTTGTTGCTGATAATTCAGGAGCAAAAAGAATCCAATGTATTAAGGTCCTTGGCGGTTCAAAAAGAAGATTTGCATCAATAGGAGATATTATTGTTGTTTCTATCAAAGATGCAATTCCAAGAGGCAAGGTTAAAAAAGGAGAGGTTTTTAAAGCAGTCATAGTTAGAACATCTAAAGAATATACAAGAAAAGATGGCTCAACTATTAGATTTGATAAAAATGCGGCAGTTTTATTAGATAAACAGGAAGAACCAATTGCTACAAGAATTTTTGGTCCAGTCACCAGAGAACTTAGAACAAAAAAATTTATGAAAATAATTAGTTTAGCACCAGAGGTACTTTAATGAAAAATAAAATTAAACTTAAAAAGGGTGACGAGGTAATTGTGTTAGCGGGTAAAGACAAAGGCAAGAGAGGTAAGATCGTTAGAGTCATACCAGAAGTTAGAAAAGTAATTGTTTCAGATATTAATAAATATAAAAAACATCAAAAACCTGGAAATAATGAACCGGGTGGAATAATTGAGAAAGATATGCCTATGCATATATCTAATGTTGCTTTCTTTGATATTGACTCAAATAAAGGTACTAGAATAGGTTATTCTATTGATAAGGATGGTAAAAAAATCCGAATAAATAAAAAATCAGGAAAAGAAATATAAAATGAGTAGATTACAAGAGCAATATAAAGCAGAAATTTCAAAAAATTTATTCAATAAGCTTAATTGTAATAATGTTCATGAGGTTCCAAAAATATCTAAAATTATTTTAAATATTGGACTTGGTGAGGCTAAAGACGATGTTAAAATTGTTGATAAAGCTCAAGAGGAACTTACTCTAATTGCAGGTCAGAAAGCTATTAAAACCAAAGCTAAAAAAGCAATTGCAGGATTTAAAATAAGAGCTGGTATGCCTTTAGGAGTATCAGTGACTTTGAGAAATAAAATCATGTATGAATTTCTTGATAGGTTAGTAAATATTGCAATACCAAGAATTAGAGATTTTAGAGGATTAAGTCCAAACAGTTTTGATGGCAGTGGAAATTATTCTTTTGGAGTAAAGGAACAAATAATATTTCCTGAAATTAATTATGATAAAATTGATAAAGTCAGAGGATTAAACATTACTATATGCACTACAGCAAAAAATAACGAAGATGGTTTAGAGTTACTCAAAAATTTTAATATGCCTTTTAAAGGTGAGGAAACAAACTAGGGGAGAGATGGCAAAACTAAGTTCAATTCAAAAAAATTCAAGCAGACTAAAACTTATTGATAAGTTTAGTAATAGAAGAAAATCTTTAAAAGATAAAATTATGAAAAAAGATTTATCCATTGAAGACAGATTAAAAGTTTTAAACAAGTTAAATGATCTTCCACGTAATAGTTCTTCAATACGTTACAGAAACAGATGTAAACTAACTGGAAGAACTAGAGGGGTTTATAGAAAGTTTGGTCTTTCTAGAATTAAAATAAGGGAGCTTTCTATGTCAGGTGATTTACCAGGCGTAGTAAAGTCAAGTTGGTAGGAGGTAAAAGATGGCATTTAATGACGCATTATCAGATATGTTAGCTAGAATTAAAAATGCACATAAAGCAAGAAAGTCTTTTACTGCATGTTACAAATCTAAATTAAATACTAACGTTTTGACTGTTCTTAAAGAAGAAGGATATATTAGAGATTTCAAAAATATAGAAATTAGAAAAGGAATCAGTAATATTCAAATTGATTTAAAATACTATAATGGCACTCCCGTTATAAAAAATATAAAGAGAGTCTCCAAGCCTGGAATAAGAGTATATTCAAAAATTTCTGATTTGCCAAAAATTTATGGTGGTCTTGGAATATCAATTTTATCAACTCCCAAAGGTGTTATGTCTGATAATCAGGCAAGAAAAAATAATGTCGGTGGCGAAGTGCTTTGTGAGGTATTCTAATTATGTCTAGAATTGCAAAAAATAGTATCAAAATTGATCAAGATACATCTTGTAAATTTGAAGATGGTAATTTTATTGCTAAAGGTAAGCTGGGTGAGATGAATTTTTTAGTCAATCCACTTTACACTCTTGATATTAAAGATAATGAAATTTTTGTTAACCCTATTAATGAAAAAGATAAATTAAATCCAAATTGGGGTACAACTAGGTCTATAATATCAAATATAGTAACAGGTGTCAGCATAGGTTTTACTAAGACTCTTGAGCTTAATGGGACTGGTTATAGAGCAAGTATCTCAGGAAAAACTCTCAAATTACAACTAGGTTATAGTCACGATATTAACTACGTTGTTCCAAAAGAAGTTAAGATTGAATGTCCAAAGCAAAACATTATTAAATTATCTAGTTATAACAAAGAGATTTTAGGAGCGACTGCTGCAAAAATTAGATCATATAGAAAGCCTGAACCTTTCAAAGGTAAAGGTATTAAATATGATGATGAGTTTATATTCAGAAAAGAAGGTAAGAAAAAATAAAGGTTTATAATATGAGTGATAAAAGAGCAAAAAGAGTTAGATATAATCTTAAGAAAGTATCTTCTAGAAGTAGACTTTCCGTATTTAGGTCTAATAATCATTTATACGCGCAGGTAATTGATGATGTAAAAGGTGTTACTCTTGCTAGTGCTTCAACTTTAGAAAAAGATTTAGTTAAATCTAAAAGTGATAGAAAAGAATTAGCAGAATTAGTTGGAAAAAATATAGCAAAAAGATTGATAGAAAAAGGTATTAAAGACGTAGCTTTTGATAAAGGGAAGTACAAATATCATGGTCTGATAAAAATTTTAGCAGATTCAGCAAGAACAGAAGGCTTAAACTTTTAAGGTATATTTATGATGGATAATGAAAATAAAGATTTTAGTGAACATTTAGTGACTATAAATAGAGTTGCAAAAGTTGTTAAAGGTGGAAGACGGTTTGGTTTTGCTGCAATTATGATTGTGGGAGATAATAAAGGTAGAGTTGGTTATGGAACTGGTAAAGCAAAAGAAGTTCCAGAAGCTGTTAGAAAAGCAACGGAAGATGCCAAAAGTAAAATGGTTAGAGTCCATCTTAAGGATAATAGAACTCTTCATCATGATGTTATTGGTAGATTTGGAGCTGGAAAAGTTATTTTAAGATCTGCAGCCCCTGGTACTGGCATTATTGCTGGTGGACCTATGAGAGCTCTTTTCGAATCTTTAGGCATTAAAGATGTTGTTGCTAAATCTACAGGTACATCAAATCCACATAATATGTTAAAGGCTACTTTCAATGCTTTTAAAAGATCAGAGTCACCAAAATCAATTGCTGCAAAAAGATCTAAAAAAGTTTCAGAGATTGTAAATGCAAAACAGGCTGAAAATTAAAGGAATATATACTTATGAAAATAAATGAATTAACCTCTACATTAACATCTAATAAAAAAAGAAAAAGAAGAGGTAGAGGAGCAGGCTCAGGTTTGGGAAAAACTGCCGGTAGAGGTGTTAAAGGTCAAAAATCAAGATCAGGTGTATCAATCAATGGTTTTGAAGGTGGTCAAATGCCTTTGTATAGAAGGTTGCCTAAGAGAGGTTTCAAAAATATATTTTCAAAAAAGATTCAGAATATTAATTTTAATACTATTGCTAATATTGTTAAAAATTACGAGATTGATCCTTCATCAATTAAAGAAAAGGATTTGTTTGATAAAAAAATATTTTCTAAGACCAAGGGTGATTTAAAGTTATTAAGTGTTGGAGATATCAGTGATAAAATTAATATAGAAATTTCCTACGCATCTAAAACAGCTATCGAAAAAGTTGAAAAAGCTGGTGGAATAATAACTATAACTAAAAAATAATATGGCAACTGCAGCTGAAAGACTCGCAAATAACATGAATTTTGGAGCTCTTGGTAAGGCTACTGAATTAAGAAATCGTCTGCTCTTTACACTTGGGGCATTAATTGTATTTCGATTAGGTACTTTTTTGCCAATTCCTGGGATAAATCCAATTGCATTGCAGCAATTTTTTGAACAGCAATCTTCCGGTATATTAGGTATTTTTGATACTTTTTCAGGTGGTGCTTTAGGCAGAATGGGTATTTTTGCCTTAGGCGTTATGCCATATATTTCTTCTTCAATAATCATGACCTTAATGCAGTCAAGTATACCACATCTTAAAAGCTTAAAAGAACAAGGATCAAAAGGTAGAAGGCAAATTATTCAGTATTCAAGATATATCACTGTATTAATCGCCGCTTTGCAAGGCTATGGTGTTTCTATTGGTTTAGAGTCAATGCAAACTGCCTATGGAAACATTGTCTTTGAGCCAGGAATTTTTTTTAGAATCACAACCGTTATTACTTTAGTAGGAGGCACTATATTTCTTATGTGGCTAGGCGAGCAGATAACTTCTAGGGGTGTTGGTAATGGAATATCTCTTATTATTACTGCTGGAATTATTGCAAATTTACCAAGTGCTCTAGTAAGTACACTTCAACTTGGAAGAACAGGTGAATTAAGTGTTGCTTTTATTCTTGGTATTTTAATTTTAGTATTAGGCTTGATAATTTTTATAGTTTTTATTGAAAAAGGTCAGAGAAGATTGATTGTTCAATATCCAAAAAGGCAAGTTGGTAATAAAATTTATGGTGGTCAAAGTTCACATCTTCCCCTAAAAATTAATACTGCTGGTGTAATACCTGTTATTTTTGCATCATCAATATTACTTCTTCCAAATACAATGTCTGGATTTGGAGCAGGTTCTTCAAGTGATATATTTTTGTTTATTTCAAGTTATTTAGGTAGAGGACAACCCTTATATCTAGCTTTATTTGCAGCAATGATCATATTTTTTGGCTTTTTTTACACAGGCATTGTCTTCAATCCTGATGAGCAAGCTGAAAATTTAAGAAAATATGGAGGTTTTATTCCTGGAATCAGACCTGGAGAAAATACTTCAAAGTATATAGATTATGTTTTGACTAGACTGACTACAGTTGGCACAATTTACTTAGCACTTGTAGCCTTACTCCCAGAATTTCTTATTTCAAAAACATCAATCCCTTTTTACCTTGGTGGAACAAGTTTGTTAATTATCGTTGTAGTTATGATAGATTTTATTACTCAAGTGCAATCTCATCTATTTCAACATCAGTATGAAGGATTGCTAAAGAAAACAAAACTAAAGGGTAGAAGATAGTTAATGAACATAGTTTTTTTTGGTCCTCCTGGGTCAGGAAAAGGAACTCAGGCAAAACTAATCGCTAAAGAATTTAATATCTCCCATTTATCTACAGGTGATATTTTAAGAGAAAAATTAAATGAAGGAGACAATCTTTCATGGCAATTAAAAGATATTATGTCTGCTGGAAATCTAGTTTCAGATGAGTTTTTAAACAAGATTATAGCTGATAAGTTAATAAGTAAAAGATGCATAAATGGATTTATCTTAGATGGTTATCCAAGGACAAAAACACAGTCTGATTTTTTTTTATCTTTTATTAAAAGTAATCAAACCTACCTTAACTTTGTTTTTGATTTTAAAATAGATTTTAAGATTGTTGAAGAAAGAATTTTATCAAGATCTAAACAAGAACAAAGATCCGATGATAATTTGGGTGTAATTAAGATACGATTAGATAAATATATGAAAGAAACATACCCAGTATCTCAATTTTTTAGCACCAATTTTGATAAAAATTATTTTATTATTGATGCAGATCAAGAAGTTTCACAAATTCAAAAAGAATTAATTAAAATCATCAAAAAAGGCTTAAATTAAGTGAAATTTACTATTTCAAAGCTTGACTTAAGTGTAATATTTAATGTATGCACCCTCATTCAATTTATTAATAGGCTCAAATAATGGCAAGAATTTCTGGAGTAAATATACCAACAAATAAAAAGGTTAATATTGCTCTTACTTATATATTTGGTATTGGCCCAAAAATAGCTGGTGATATTTGTAATGAAGCTTTAATTGACATTACTAAAAGAGTTAGTGAACTTAATGAAGATGAAGTTAATAAAATCAGAGATGTTATAGATCAAAAACATGTAGTCGAAGGAGATTTAAGAAGAAAAGTATCGTTAGATATTAAAAGACTTAACGATCTTGGTTGTTATAGAGGGTTAAGGCATAGAAAAAAACTTCCTGTTAGAGGTCAAAGAACTCATACAAATGCGAGAACTCGTAAAGGTAAAGCTGTTGCAATAGCTGGAAAGAAAAAAGTAACTAAAGGTTAATGATGGCAGATAAAAAGAAAACAAAATCTAAAGCAAAGAAAAAAGTTTCATCTGGAGTGGCGCACGTGGTTTCTTCATTTAATAATACAATAATTACAATAACAGATGATAATGGTAATGCCCTTGCTTGGTCATCTGCAGGTCATAAGGGCTTTAAGGGTTCAAGAAAATCAACACCTTATGCAGCTCAAATTGCAGCTGATGATGTTGGAAACAAAGCAAAAGAATATGGACTTAAAACCCTAAAAGTTGAAGTTTCTGGTCCAGGATCTGGAAGAGAGTCAGCCTTAAGATCTCTTCAGGCAATAGGCTATATTATAACTTCCATAAAAGATGTTACGCCTATTCCTCACAATGGATGTAGACCAAGAAAAAGACGAAGAGTTTAAATAAAAGGAGAATTAAGTGTTACAAAAAAACTGGATGGAACTTATTAAACCTAGCAAGATGGACGTAAATGTTCAAGAAAATGATGGAAGAACAGGTGTTCTTGTTGCTGAGCCTTTAGAGAGAGGTTTTGGTCTTACCCTTGGTAATGCAATTAGAAGAGTCTTATTATCTTCACTTCAAGGAGCAGCTATAACATCTGTTAAAATAAAAGGTGTGGTCCATGAATTTTCTACCATTCCAGGTGTAAAAGAAGACTTAACTGATATACTTTTAAATTTAAAATCTGTTGCTGTTAAAGTTCACTCTCCTGGTCTTAAAAAAATGTATATAAAAGCAACTGGCCCAGGGGAAATTAGAGCCGGTAATTTTGAAACTGATTCAGAAACTGAAATCATGAATAAAGATCAGCTGATTATGACACTAGATTCAAATGCTGATATTGAAATTGAAGCAAATATTGAAACAGGTAAAGGTTATGTATCTGCTGAGATTGCTGAGGATGAAAATAAAATTATTGGTGAGATTAAATTAGATGCCATGTTTAGCCCTGTTGTAAAAGCTACTTATAAAATTGAAAATAGCAGAGTGGGTCAAGTTACGGATTATGATAAGCTTATTTTTGAAGTTGAAACTAATGGTGTTATTTCTCCAGATGATGCAATTGCTCTTGCCTCAAGAATATTACAAGATCAACTTCAAGCATTTATAAATTTTGATGAACCTGAAATTCAACAGGATCAAAGTGCTGCTGAAAAGCTTTCCTTCAATTCAAATCTTCTTAAAAAAGTTGAGGAACTTGAGCTTTCAGTTAGATCTGCAAATTGTCTAAAGAACGATAATATAATTTATATTGGTGACCTAGTGCAAAAAACAGAGTCTGAAATGCTAAGAACTCCTAATTTTGGTAGAAAGTCTCTGAATGAAATAAAAGAAGTACTTACGCAAATGGAATTAAATTTAGGAATGTCTGTTCCAGATTGGCCTCCAGAAAATATTGATGAATTAGCAAAAAAATATGAGGATCCATTTAATAAATAAAGTCACATGAAGCATAATATTAAACATAGAAAATTAAACAGAACTTCCTCACACAGGAAGGCTCTGTTAATGAATATGACTAATGCTCTAATTAAGCATGAGCAAATCACCACCACTTTACCTAAGGCAAAAGAACTGAGACCATTCATTGAAAAGGTCATAACTCTTGGAAAAAAAGGTGATTTATCTGCAAGAAGAAAAGCTATTTCTATTCTTCAAGATGATAAAATGACAAAGAAAGTTTTTTCTACATTAGCTGATCGTTATAGTTCTCGTAGTGGCGGATACACAAGAATAATAAAATTAGGGAATAGGTTTGGTGATAATGCTCCAACAGCTGTAATTGAATTTGTTGATAGAGATGAAGAAGCTAAAGGTCAAGATAGTGGACCAGTTATTGAAAAAAAAATTACTGAAGAAGAACAGCAACCTCAAAATTAATTTTGATTAACTTTTTATATGTTGCTCTTGGCGGTTCCATTGGAGCTTCATTAAGATTTTCTTTTTCTTTATTATTTAAAAATTTCTTATCTTTAAATTATTTATTTATAAGCACTCTTCTAGTAAATATAATTGGTTCTTTTTTAATAGGTTACACAATTTTCTTACTTGAGAGTAAGAATATCACGCAAGATTTTTTAAAATATTTTATCATAATTGGTATCTTGGGTTCATTTACTACGTTCTCTACTTTTTCACTTGAAAATGTTGAAATGTTAGTTGATAAAAAAATTATTCAGGCTTTTTTATATATGTTTTTTTCATTAACATTGTGTTTATTGTTTACTTATATTGGACTCAATTTAAACAAAATCATAAATTGATAAAAATACTTAAAATTCCTAAGGACTTAGAAGATCAAAGACTTGATAAATATTTAAAAAGAGAATTCTCAAATTTAAATCAAAGTTTTATTGAAAAAAATTTAAGAAAAAAAAATATTTTAGTAAATAATCAAAAAATTAAATCAAAATATATAGTAAAAGAAAATGATGAAATTAAAATAAAAAATTTTTCAATAGAATTATATTCTAAATTTGAAAAGAAAAAAAATACAATAGAGATTAGTAAAATAATAAAAAAGAATTTTGATGAATCAATATTATACGAGGATGATAATTTTATAGTAATTGATAAATGGTCCGGTATAGCAACACAGGGCGGTACAAATATCACAATATCTATTGATGCAATAATAAAAAATATTTCTGAAGCTTACAATTTAGTACATAGATTAGATAAGGAAACTGCAGGATTGCTTATTATTGCTAAAAATTTAAAGTATACTAAAATTTTTGGAAACCTTTTTAAATCAAGAAACTTGGATAAAACATATTTAGCTTTGTGTGAAGGGCAGCCTAAAATGATAGAATCTTATGTAGACTTAGCAATTAATTCTGATGATAATAAAAAGAAAATTGATACACAGACTTTTTATAAAGTATTGTATCAAAAACAAAATATTTCCCTGATTAAATTTGAGCCTAAGACAGGTAAAAAACATCAATTACGAATAGTTGCTAAAAATTTGGGGTCTCCTATTGTCGGGGATATTAAATATAATTTAAATAAATCTAATAAAAATGAAAACTTAAAACTTAATGCTTATCAATTAGAATTTACAATCGATGATAATAGATATAATTTTACTTCAAAATTACCAAGTGATTTTATTAATTTTATGAAATCTAAAAAAATCAAATTTGATTATAAAGCTATTTAAGGTCTTTTAATTTATTTAAAAAAATTTTTGAATATTCTTCATCAAATTTTGATTCATCAATTTCAATTCCTAATTCTTTAAGCGAAGTGTTTTTGTAATTATCTAATCCACATGCATTTATATCATCATAATTATTCATTTTTGGATTAATATTAAAACTTAATCCATGGTAAGTTGTCCATTTTTTTAATCTTAACCCTATGGCGCCAATTTTTTCTTCTTTTACAAATTTTTTTCCATTTTGACCTATGACCCAAATGCCAACTCTGTCTTTATATGTTGCACAATCTATTTTATATTCTTTTAGAAAGTCCATTAATGATTGTTCAATGATACTTATAAATTTTCTCAAATCTTTTTTTCTATCATTGAGATTAATCATTAAATAAACTATTCTTTGACCAGGGCCGTGATATGTAGTTTTACCTCCTCTATTTGTTTTTAATATTCTAATATTATTTTCTTTAAGTATCTCTATTTTAGAAGAGCTTGTTCCTTGAGTATAAATATGGTCATGATTTAAAAACCATATAAGTTCTTTATTGGTCCCCTTGATAATTTCATCTATTCTTATTTTCATAAAATTTATAGATTTTTGGTAATCTATAAATTTATAATCTTTTTTAATCTCTATATTCATCATATTTAACTGTATTGATATTATTAACTTATCTGATATTTAATTCTAGTATATATGCGGTTGTGGCGGAATTGGTATACGCGCAGCGTTGAGGTCGCTGTGGGATTTATCCTGTGGAAGTTCAAGTCTTCTCAGCCGCACCATAAATATTTGCCACTAAGAATAAAATTTTAAAATGATAACAAAAAACGATTTAACAGAATATTTTTTTCAAGGCATTAAGTCAAAACATGATATGAGAATCGGTGTTGAGCATGAGAAATTCATTTTAAATAAAAACTCTTTGATGCCAATTACTTATGATGAAAAAAATGGTATCAAAGATATTTTACAAAAATTTGTTAGTTTTGGATGGACCCCTTCATATGATGATAATGAAGAGACAATAATTGCTCTGAAAAAAGGTAAAGAAGCTATAACTTTAGAGCCTGGAGGGCAAATTGAGTTATCTGGTGCTCCGCTTGATAATATACATGAGACATGTGAAGAAACAACTAATCATCTAAGGGAAGTAAAAAGCCTGAGTGAGGAATTTAATTTTATCTTATTAGGAATGGGTGTTGAACCTAATCTAACGGTTGATGATTTTCCTTGGATGCCAAAACAAAGATATTCAATTATGAAAAAATATATGATGCAAGTAGGTACTCTAGGTCATCATATGATGAAGCGGACTTGTACTAATCAAGTCAATATTGATTATTGCTCAGAAGATGACATGATTGATAAATTTAGATTAATGTTAAATCTGGAGTCTATTGCTACTGCAATTTTCTCCAACTCTCCTTTTGATCAAGGCAGTATTTCTAAATATAAAAGTTTACGTTCTCATTTTTGGCATCATACTGATCAAGATAGGACTGGCTTAATTCCATTTGTATTTAACAAAGGTTTTAATTTTGAAAAATATACTGATTATGCTCTCAATGTACCTATGTATTTTGTTACTAGAAAAAATAAATACATAGATATGACAAAATATACTTTTAAAGATTATTTAGAGGGGAGGAGTACAGATATTAAATATGAGGTTACAATTAAAGATTGGGAAGATCATCTAACAACACTTTTCCCTCAAGCTAGACTTAAACAATATCTTGAGATTAGATCAATGGATGCCTGTAATTGGGATTTAATTTGCTCTCAACCAGCTTTTTGGATTGGTATTCTTTATGATACTGAGATTATGGATAGTGTTAAAAATATTTGTGAAGGCTGGACAAAAGAAGATAGAGAATATTTAAATAAAAATGTACCAGCACAAGGATTGCAAACTGAATTTAAAAGTAAAAAAATTATTAATTTAGCTCAAGAATTTTATGAATTATCCAAAAAAGGTTTAATAAAAAGAGAGAGATTATCAAAAAATGGTGAGTTTGATGAGACTATTCATATGAAGGGATTAGAGGATAATTTACAAAACGGTTGCTCGCCTGCTGATTGTTTAATAAATAAATTTAATACTACTTGGGGCAGGTCTACAAAACCAATTTACAAGGAATTAATATTTTAATGAAAAATAAAATTGCTATTCAAATGGATGATATAAATACAATTGATTATGCATTTGATTCATCTTTTATGATTGGATTAGAGGGGCAAAATAGAAATTATGACTTATTTTATTATCATCCAAATGATCTGTTTCTCGATGAGGGAATAGTAAAGGCAAGTGGTTTTTTTATAGAACTATATGACCAAGAGGGTAGTCATGTAAAATTTTTAAGTGATAAAAATGAAGTAAATCTAAATGATTTTAAATTTATTTTTTTGCGACAGGACCCTCCATTTAATATGCACTATATTACCTCTACTTATTTATTAGATTATTTATCTGAAAATACTAAAGTGATAAATAATCCAACAGCTGTTCGTAATTATTCAGAAAAAATTCTTCCATTTAAATTTAAACAATTTATGCCACCCACATTAATATCTCAGAGTGTTGATGATATAAAAAAATTTTTAATTACTCACAATGATATTATAACAAAACCTTTATATGGTAATGGAGGAGAGGGCATTCATCGAAGTAATAAAGGGTACCTTGAAGGCATTGATGTAAGTAACAAGTATTTAGAAATGCCAATTATGGCTCAAAAATATATTCCTGAAATTAGTAAAGGTGATAGAAGAATAATCTTTTTTGATGGAGAATATGTTGGTTCTGTAGCAAGAATTCCTTCTCAAGGAAGTATTAAGGCTAATTTTCATGCTGGAGGTACTGCTGAAAAAACAGATCTAGTATTCCGAGATCAGCAAATTGCTGATGTATTAGGAAAAGAATTGAAAAAATTAAATCTTTTTTTTGTAGGAATTGATGTGATAGGTGATTATCTTACTGAAATAAATGTCACATCGCCAACAGGAATTAAACAAATTAATAAATTAAATAATGTTAATCTTGAAAGAGTTTTTTGGGATAAGCTTGAAGCAAAATACAAATTAGTTTAAACAAGATATTAATAAAAGGAATTTTTATGAACAATAGTAGAATTTTATTAAATAATTTAAAAATATTTCAAGGTGTTAACGTAAATGTAATTAATTTAGCTCTTATTCTTTTTGGTACATTATTATTAACTATATCTGCTAAAGTGCAGGTTCCTTTCTGGCCAGTCCCTATGACTATGCAAACATTTGTAGTTTTTTTAATTGGCTCAACTTATGGAGTACGTTTATCTTTTTTAACTTTATTAGCTTACTTGTTTGAGGGTGCAATTGGTTTGCCCGTTTTTGCAACTGGTGGAGGTATAGTATATTTAACTGGTCCTACTGCAGGATATTTATATGGTATGACAATAGCTGCTGCCGTAATAAGTTTTTTTGCTAATAATGGATATAGCACTTCATACATAAAATCTTTTATTAGC
>ERZ1046876.1512-NODE-1512-length-15269-cov-5.296240_pt1 | contig 15269 bp, 12 predicted proteins | sample MGYA00383094_ERZ1046876 | MGnify/ENA primary metagenome ERZ1046876 (study PRJEB29581, sample SAMEA5548364) | metagenome | biome: marine; feature: coastal; material: water | depth 50 m | study: Short-term variability in the microbial, nano- and picoplankton...
CCCGGAGATCAATCCCTCCCCGGGGACAGGTACACGCCGTCGGCGGCCACCCGGGCCATCACGTCGGCCACGTCCACCACCCACGGACCATCGCGCACCACCGACAGGTGGACCCGTTCGCCGGCCACCAGCCGGCGCTTGCGCTCCCCGTCGAAGGCCAGCAACAACGGCCCGTCGACCGCCACCTCCTCGCCGGGCGCCAGACGTCGCACCTCGGCGAGCCCCAGATCGGCGTAGTGCCCCGGAGCGGTCGGACCCCGTACCACCCGGTCGCAATCTTCGGCCGGGCCAAAACGGATGAGCAACCCCGCGTCCTCGTCGAGTCCCACCGGTTCGATCAGGCCCCCCACCCCGGCAAAACCGACAGCCGCCGGATCAGCCCGCGACAGCACCGCGGTCCGCAGGTTCGCCGGCTCGAACAGCTCGAACGACCCGAGGTACGGATCGTCCACGGCTACCGCGTCGACCAACGCCAGATCGTCAGGCTCCGCCGCCCCGTCGGGCCGCACCCGCACCACCATTGCCCGCCGCGTCACCTCGTCGACCGGCACCCGCCCGGTGGCCACATGGCCCGCGGCCGCCCCCGCCACCGTGGCCTCGGCCAGCACCGGGAAGGCGTTGTTCGTCCCCGTGGACAACGGCACAACCACCAGATCGGGCCACGCCCGGGCCGCCGCCCGGTTCGTCCCGTCGCCGCCCAACACCACGACCACCCCACAGCCGAGGTCCCGCATGGCGGCCACCGCGGACACCGTGTCCTCCTCGGTGAACGTCATCTGGTGGTCCAGCCAGTGGAGGTCGAGTCCCTTCATGGTCTCGGTGGCCCGCTGCACGATCCGGTGGGTGTCGGTGTGCACCACGAACCGGTCGACGCCCGCCTCCCGGGCCCCCAGCACGACGCGCCGCACCACGTTGGCCTTGTCCTCGACGGTCACCGACCCCGCGGCGGCCACCGCCCGGCGTACGTCGGTGCCCGACCGCGGGTTCACCACCAGGCCGACCATCGGCTGGCGCAATGACGCAGCCCGATCCATGTCCGTCACGGCTGGTGACCGTAGCCACTCGCTCACGCCGAGGGCCGCTGGGGACCCCGGGAGGGCGCGCCCCTATGGTCGATCCGAATGGACGAACCTGCCGATCCGGTCGATTCCGGCGATCCTGAAGACCCTCTGCCTTCCGGCGGATGGCTCTCCAGCACACGTGAGCGGATCCGGCGCCGACCCGACTACCGGCGCCTCGTCCTCATCACCGCCCTGTTCGGCACCGCGGCGGGCAGCTACCCGGTCACCGTGCTGTCGGCCTCGCTCCCCCGCATCGCCAGGGACCTGGGCACCACCGACGACATCATCACCTGGGTGATCGCCGCTCCGATGCTGGCCTTCGCGGTGGTCACCCCGATCATCGGCAAGATCGGCGACCTCTACGGCCACCGTCGCACCTACCTGGTCAGCTTCATGCTGGGCACGGTGCTGGCCCTGGCCACCTCGCTGGCCTGGGGCATCACCTCGCTGATCGTGCTCCGGACCCTCGCCCAGGCCGCCAAGGCCGCCTCGGGACCGTCGGCCATGGCCATGATCCTCTCGGTCTTCCCGCAGCGCGACCGGACCCGGGCGCTGGGCATCTGGGCGGCCGTGGTCGCACTGTCGCCCGCCGTCGGCGTGGTCACCGGCGGCCCGCTCATCGAATGGCTGGGCTGGCGGGTCCTGTTCGTGGTGCAGGGACTCACCGTGGGTCTGGCCCTGATCGCCGCCCTGCTCGTCGCTCCGGAGACCCCTCGCCGCTCCGGCATCCGCTTCGACATCCCGGGCGCCATCACCCTGGGGGTCGGGGTCAGCGGGCTCCTGCTGGCCATCAACCGGGGCATCAGCTGGGGCTGGACCAACCCGATAGTCCTGACCGCCGCCGCAACCGCACCCATTGCCCTCGGATTGTTCGTGGCTGTCGAGAACCGGTCCGACGCCCCACTTCTCCCACCGGCGCTGCTGCGACGGCGGGCCTTCACCCGCCCCATGACGGCCCAGGCGGTGCTGCAGTCCGGCTACATGGGCGCGATGGTCATGGCGCCGTTCCTCCTGGAGCGCCGTTGGGGGTTCCGCCCCACGATCATCGGCCTGGTGATGCTGCCCCGTCCCCTGTCGTTCGCCTTCTGCGCCCGTCTGGGCGGCCACCACGATCCGAAGCACGGGGCCCGCCGGGTGGCCGTCACCGGAATGCTGGTCTTCGCGTTGGCCATGGTCCTGGCCGGGGTCGGCGCCCAACAGCGTTGGCTCCTGATGTTCCTGAGCGGGGCGATGCTGGCCGGTGCGGGAAGCGGCTACATCCGACCCACGGTGGCCAACTCGGTGACGTCGGCAGCCGGAGATTCCGACATCGGGATCGCCGGCGGTTCGATGAACATGCTCCAACAGATCGGCGCCGCGGTGGGCATCACCGTGTTGACCGCCCTCATGGCCGACTCCATGAGCGGAACCCGATTCCTGCTGCTGCACCTGGCCGCCGCCGCCGCCGGCCTGCTCGCCGCATGGTTGGCCATGGGCATCGAGGACACACCCACCACCGACGGATCGTCCAGACGAGCGGTACGGGATGGCGGATCGGGATCAGGCCCGTCACCGTCGGGCGGCAACCTCGACTGACTTGCCCCCTACTGACCGGACCCCCTACTGACCCGACCCCCGACTGACCCGGGGCCGGCGCCCCAACTCAGGAGTGGCTCAGGAGTGGCTCAGGAGTAGTCGTAGAAACCGCGGCCGGTCTTGCGACCCAGATGGCCAGCGGCCACCATGCGACGCAGCAGCGGCGGCGGCAGGTAGAAGTCGTCGCCGTATTCGGCGAACAGGGTCTCGGCCACCAGCATCATGGTGTCCAACCCGATCATGTCGCTGAGTTCCAGCGGCCCCATCGGGTGGGCAGCGCCCAACTTCATCCCGTTGTCGATGTCGGCCGCCGTGGCGTGCCCGTCGGCGTACATGCGCATCGCTGCATTCAGATACGGCACGAGCAGCATGTTGACCACGAACCCCGCCCGGTCCTTGGCCGCCACCACCACCTTGTCCAACACGTCGGTGGCGAAAGCGGTGACCGCCGTGGTAACCGCTTCATCGGTCCGGACCGACGGGATGACCTCGACCAGCTTCATGACCGGCGCCGGGTTGAAGAAGTGGAGGCCGATCACCTGCTCGGGACGACCGGTGGCCATGGCGATGTCGATGATCGGGATGGACGACGTGTTGGTGGCCAGCACGGCATCCGGCGAGACGATCACCTCGTCGAGTGCCCGGAAGATCTCGGCCTTGAGGTCGAAGGACTCGATCACCGCCTCGACCACCAGGTCACAGTCGGCCAGATCAGCGAAGTCCGTGGTGAACGTGAGGTTGCCCAGCGCCGCGGCGTGGGCGGCCTCGTCGAGCTTTCCCCGCTCCAGACCCCGATCGAGCGACTTCTGGATGCCCGCCCGGCTCCGCTCGGCGGCCTCCGGAGAGATCTCCTTGACCACCGTGGGCAGTCCGGCCTTGGCCGTCAGTTCGGCCACGCCGCCGCCCATCTGGCCGCCACCGACCACGGCGACCCGCTGGATGCCCATCAGTCTGATTCGGTGATGGTGACCGACTCGATGACCACGTCGGTCAGCGGACGGTCGCCGGGGGCCGTCGGGGTCTCCTGGATGGCCTCGGCCACCTCGACGCCCTTGATGACCTTGCCGAACAGCGCGTAGGCCGGGGGCAGGCCGACGCCGCTGGCGCCGGTGACCACGAAGAATTGGCTGCCGTTGGTGTTCGGACCGGCGTTGGCCATGGCCAGCGAACCGATCTCGTAGCGGCCGGGCTTGGGCAGCTCGTCGGCGAAGCGGTAGCCGGGACCACCACGGCCCGACCCCTCAGGGCAACCGCCCTGGATCATGAAGCCCCGGATGACCCGGTGGAAGACCAGCCCGTCGTAGTAGTGCCAGCGGGCCAGGTACACGAAGTTGTTGACCGTCTGGGGCGCGGCGATGGCATCCAGGTGGACGGTCATCGAGCCCATGGAGGTCACCATCTCGGCGGTGTAGGTCTTCGCCGGGTCGATGACCATCGTCGGGGCAGCGGGGAACTCGGTCCGCCGCTCGCTGGAACCGTCGGCTTCGGGGATCAGGTCGGACATGGGGCCTCCTCGGCCTACGGGGTCTCGGAGCGACACCTCTCGGATGGGCGCAGCGCCGACGTGCAGGCTACGGCGGTCGGCAACAGGGTCACCCAGCGACGCGCGGGCCTTCGCTACGGTGCCGCGCATGGCACCCCGGCCGACGCCACGGACTCCGGACCCCCGGATCCTGGACCCGTCCCGTGACACGACCCGTGACCCGTCCCATGACCCCACACTGGATCACCCGTTGCGGAACGGGGCCCTCCATCGGCGACCGGCCCCCCGACATGGTGTCGCCACCGAGCCGGCCAACTGGGTCGGACTGGTCTGTCCGAGTTGCGAGGTCGCCTGGCGCGGCGACCCGGTGGACCCCTGCTGGTCGTGCGGATCCGTCGGCCGACGTCCGGCCGGAACCACCGTCGTCAGCGAATAAGCCCCGGTCAGAGCTCTCGGGCGTACATCCGAACGGTCTTGCCGGTGGCCCCGTCGGACTGTTCCCCCACGTCGGCGAACCCCATCGCATCGTGGAAGGCCAGTGACCGTTCGTTGCGGGGCACCGTGTTGACCTCGGCGCAGAGATGGCCATGGCCATCGGCGGTCGCCATGAATGCCTCGTAGAAGGCGCGTCCGATTCCCATGCGGAACCCCGACGGGTCGACCACCACGCGGTCGACGTACAGGAACCGCTCGTACCGCTCGGAGAACCACGCGTAGTTGTGGCTGGCGTACGGCACCCCCGGCCCGTCCAGGCCGACCAGCAGGGCAGCCGGCTCGCCCGCCGGGTCGGGCCCGGGCACGGCGACCAGGAGGCACCACGCCACGTCGATGAACCACGCCATCTCGTCGGCCGAGAGTTCGTTGACGGCCGGCACCGCAGCGTTGTTCAGCGCCAGCAGGCGGTCGAGGTCGTCAATGGTGGCCGGTCGGATCTGCACCGGCGCATCCCACCATGAATCCCGGACTTCGACCAGTACCGGGCCGGTACCGGGCCGGTACCGGGCCTTCACCGGACCCTCACACGGCCGCCTACGGAGCACCTCCGGACCCGCCATAGGGTGCGCCCATGGACACCACCTTCACGGGAACGGCCGCGGCCCGGATGATCGGCGGCACCAAGGTCTACGGCGACGGAGACACCGAGGTCCGGGCGCTGGACGGCGTGGACGTCGAGTTCGAGAAGGGTCGGTTCACGGCCATCATGGGTCCCTCGGGCTCGGGCAAGTCGACGCTCATGCACTGTTCGGCCGGGCTCGACGACCTCACGTCGGGCACCGTCCACATCGGCGACGAGGAGTTGGGCAGCCTGTCCGAGCGCGACCTGACCTTGCTGCGCCGCGACAAGATCGGCTTCGTCTTCCAGGCGTTCAACCTCATTCCCACGCTCACTGCTGAGGAGAACCTGACCCTCCCGCTGGACCTGGCCGGCCGGAAGCCCGACGCCGAATGGATGGTCGACATCGTCGAGACGGTCGGGCTCCAGGACCGACTCCATCATCGACCCGACGAGCTGTCCGGTGGTCAGCAGCAGCGGGTGGCCGTGGCCCGGGCGTTGATGAGCCGACCCGAGATCGTGTTCGCCGACGAGCCCACGGGAAACCTCGACTCCATCACCGGCGGCGAGGTCCTGGACTTCCTGCGCGGGGCGGTCGACGACCTCGGCCAGACGCTGGTGGTGGTCACCCATGACGCCAACGCAGCGGCCCGGGCCGACCGTGTCCTGTTCCTGGCCGACGGGCAGATCGTCGACGAGATGGCCGACCCCGACGCCGACCGGATCCTGGACCGCATCAAGGCCATCGGCGGCTGAACCGGTGCTCCGCCTCACCCTTCGCAACATCAGTCGCCGCAAGCTGCGGTTCGCCCTGACCACGCTGGCCGTGGTGCTGGGCGTGGCGTTCCTGTCGACGTCGTTCTTCCTGACCGACAAGTTGCGCGACACCTTCGACGAGTTGGCCGCCGACATCACCGGCGACATGGACCTGGTGATCCGCACCTCGATCGACGACGACGGCGAACGGATCAACCGACTGCCGGTGCCCGAGGACGTCCTTCCCCTGGTGGCCGACGTGACCGGGATCAGCGCCATCTCGCCGACCATCGTGGGCTGGAACGTGACGCCACTGTTCACCGGCGACGACGGCGAACTGGAGGCCGTACCGAACTCCGGCGCGCCACAGTTGGGCGTCAACATGACGGGAGTCGACGGCTACTCCACCGAGGGCCTCGACCAGATGTTCATCACCGATGGTCGAAAGCCGACCCGCACGGGGTCGTTGCACGATCCCGACACCGTTGGTGAGTTCGTCCTCGACAACCGCACGGCCGACGCCCACGACTTCACCATCGGCGAGACGTACACCGTGAGTGCCCTCGGAGGGAACCGCCAATTCGTGCTGGTCGGTACGGCCAACTTCGGCGATCCCGACGAGAACAAGACGGTCGGCGCCAACATCAGCGCGTTTGAACTGGCCACCGCCCAGGAACTGACCGGGCTGGAGGGCGTCTACTCGGAGATCTCCATCGCCGTGGCCGATGGCGCCGACGAGGCGACGGTGATGGCCGAGATCCAGGCCCGCCTGGACGTGGCCACCGCGGAGTTCCAGACCTTCCTGGCCGCCGTGCCCGAAGACCAACGGGACCACCTGGCGGCGTTCGCCGAAGCCGAGTTGGAGGTCGTGACGGCGGCCACGAAGATCGCCGAGGACAAGAGCGGCTTCGACCAGTTCATCTCGATCATCTCGTCGGTGCTGCTGGCCTTCGCCATCATCGCCGTGCTGGTCAGCGCCTTCATCATCAACAACACGTTCTCGATCGTGATCGGCCAACGGGTCCGTGAACTGGCCCTGCTCCGGGCTCTGGGGGCGACGGGCCGCCAGGTCAGCCGCTCGGTCCGTCTCGAAGCGGTGGTGGTGGGAGTCGTGGCCACCGTGCTCGGCCTGGTCGGCGGCTACCTGCTGGCTTCGCTCCTGCGTTGGGTCATGACGGTGACCGGCTTCGGCGAACTGCCGGGCGCCATCCCGATCCGGCCCCGCACCATCATCGTGGCCGCGGTGATCGGCGTCGGCGTGACGCTCGCCTCGGCCATCGCCCCGTCACGACGGGTTCGAAAGATCCCACCGGTGGCCGCCCTGCGCGATGACGTCCGCCTCACCCCGACGGGACTTCGACGCCGACTCCAGGTCGGCTCGGCGGTGACCGCCGTCGGGATCGGCGCCCTGGCCCTCGGCATGACCGTCGAGATGTCCACGAAGGCCATCCTGACGGCCGTCGGCGGAGGGGCACTGGCCACCTTCATGGGCGTGTACCTGCTCAGCCCGGTGATCACCCGACCGGTGGCCACCATCCTGGGTTGGCCGATCCGCAAGGTGTACCGGGTGCCCGGTCGCCTGGCCACCGACAACGCCCGCCGGTCGCCCCGCCGAACCGCGGCCACCGCCGCGGCGCTGACCATCGGCCTGGCCCTGGTCAGCCTGGCCGCCGTGGTCAGCGACTCCATCAAGTCGACCTTCCTCGAGACGCTCGACCAGAGCGTCGCCTCGGACCTGTTCGTCTACACGGGGACGTTCGATCCCTCGGCGGGCTTCTCCAATGACCTCGGAAACGACGTCCGGGCCCTGGCCGTCGAGCGGCCGGACCTGGTCGAGAGCGCCATGACCTTCCGGTGGACGATGGGCGGCATGTCGGTCGCCGGCGTCGGACGGGACGTGGCGGCCTCGGAGTTGGACGTTCTGGGCGACCACATGAACATCCAGGTGCAGCAGGGTTCGGAGAACGGTGCGGGCCGGAACGGCCTGCTCGTCCACGTCGATCCGGCCACTGATCTCGACCTGGCCCTCGGCGACCAGGTCACCGTCGACTTCCCCGGCGGACGATCAACGGACCAGACGGTGGCCGCCATCTTCGACGACTCGACGATCATGGGAAACTGGGTCGTCGACGTGTCGGTCTTCGATGCCTACCTCCCGACCGCCCCGGTGTCCTTCGTGTCGATCGGTTACCCGTCAGATGCGGACCCAATCGCGTCGCGGGCCGCCGTGGAGCGCATCACCGACGCCTACCCCCAGGTACTGGTCGAGGATCGGGCGGAGTTCCGGAAGAGCCAGGAGGCCCAGCTCGACCAGATCCTGTCGATCATCCAGGTCTTCCTGGGGCTGTCGCTGCTCATCGCCGTGCTGGGCATCACCAACACCCTGGCCCTGTCGGTCTACGAGCGGACCCGCGAACTGGGCCTGCTCCGGGCCGTCGGCATGACCCGCCGCCAGTTGCGCCGCATGGTGCGATGGGAGGCGGTCATCATCGCCCTGTTCGGCGGGATCCTCGGGGTGGCCATGGGCGTGCTGTTCGGCCTGGCCGCCATCGCGGCGATCCCCGAGACGTTCGTCGACAACGTGTCGATCCCGTACCAGAGCCTGCTGGGCTACCTGCTGGTCTCCGGGGTCTTCGGCATGCTGGCGGCCATCCTCCCGGCCCGTCGGGCCGCACGACTCAACGTGCTGGACGCCATCTCCCACGCGTAGTTTCCGAGGGGAGAGTTCCCAGGGGAAGTTCAGGCAGGCGGCCGTGGAGTCCTGCTGCTCGGGCGGTTTCCGACCGCTCAGCCGATGGCCATACCGGCGAGTACCAGGCCCCACGAGCTGAACGCCGTCATCAGGAAACCGGTGACCATGGCCCGCCACACGGCGTGGATCCGATCGTCGGCGGTGACCTGGCCGGTCTCGAGACGACCCAACCGGGTGTCGGACCAGTCCATCCGCTCCCGGATCCGGTCCATGTGCTGGTCCAGCCCGTCCATCCGGTGCTCCAGGCCATCCATGCGGTTTTCCAGACCGTCCATCCGGCGTTCCAGTAGGTCGAAACGTCGATCCATCCGGGCGGCCAAATCGGCGATGTCGGAACGGAGCACCGCCACTCCACCGCCGCCGTCTCCGTCTCCGTCGACGAAGAGCTGCTCCATCAGGACGTCCGCCGGGTGCTCGCCCAGCGTCGCCTCGAGCTGCTCCCGCAGCTGCCTTCGATCCTCAGCATCCACCGTCATCCTCCAACCTCCCCGTTCCGGGATCAACCCTCTTTCGAGGGATCCATGAAGGAAGCCGTGGCTCCGAGGAGCCCGACGTGGACTCTGGCCGGACCGTAGAGAGAGGTTGTGACAGCTACCCCGGCCAGTCAGCCAACGCGGCGGGCAGCGGTTCGGCGTGCACCACGGCAACCCGCTTGGTGGCTCGGGTGAGGGCCACGTACAACGCACGAATGCCCTGAGCCTGCTCCCGCAGGATCCGGGCCGGTTCGACCACGATCGCCCCGTCCACCTCCAGGCCCTTGACCAGCCCGACCGGTACGACGGTCACCCGGGCATCGAGACCCCGACGGGTCGGACGACCGAAGGCCATGCCGGCCCGCTCCAGGGCCTCCTCGACCTCGACGGCCTGGGAATCCGAGGCGATCACCGCCAGGTTGCCGGCACCCACCGAATCCAACTCGGCACGCACCACGTCGACCAGACCGTCCAGCTTCTCGGCCTGTTCGCCGGTCAATCCGACGAACCGGGGGGGTTCGCCATCGCCGCGCACTGACCGGGGCGGGGCGAGGTCCGGAGCGGCCACGGCCAGCACCCGGGCGGCCACGTCCATGATGGGCCCCGGGATGCGGTAGCCCACGGTGAGCTCATGGCGGACCGTCGGCTTCCGGTCGGGCAGGTGGGTGAGGATCCCCTCCCAGTCGTCGTGGGCCCACGAGCCGGTGGCCTGGGCGATGTCGCCCACCACGGTCATGGATCCGTTCAGCGACCGGCGGTCCAGCATCCGCAGGTCCATGGGCGAGAGATCCTGGACCTCGTCGACCACGATGTGGCCGTAGGTGCGGACCGAGTCCTGGGCCTTGCGCCCCGGTCGTGCCCCCAGCACGGCGCGGGCCTCGTCCAGCAGCGACGCGTCCGACGCCGTCCAGTACACGTCGTCGGCATTGTCGGACCGGGGCCGGAACAGGGCCTCGACCTGGTTGGCGTCGAGACTGCGGTCAGCGGCCCGGATCAGCGCCCGCGATCCGAACAGGTCATTCAGCATCTGTGCCGGTGTCAGAACCGGCCACATCCACTCCAATGCCTCGCGCACGGCCAACTCGCCGCGGATCCGCTCACGTACCGCTTCGGGGTCGAGATCGCCCCGACCCGATGCGACCAGCGCCTCGTAGAACTCGGTCTCCACGAACTTTCGGGCCGCGTTGTGGGTCCGGTAGCGTCGCCTGGCCTCGGACACGATGCGACCCGACTCCTCCACCGAGAGGTTCAACCACTGCAGGCCGTAGCCCAACCGCAGATCGGTCCGCAGCGGACGCTGTCGGGTCCGCACGGCTCGTGAGATGAACCGGACCATGCGGAGGTCGCCCTTGAGCCGGCCCTTCTCGGCCAGCTCGCGACGGTCGTCGATCCGGACGCCACCGACCACGTCGCCCAGGGTGGCCAGCGTGACCCCGGCCTCGCCGAGCGACGGCAGGACCTGCTCGATGTAGGCGAGGAACAGCCGGTTGGGCCCGACGACCAGCACGCCCTGGCCCTCCAGCGGAAAGCGGTGGGTGTAGAGGAGGTAGGCCGCACGGTGGAGGGCCACCACGGTCTTGCCGGTGCCCGGCCCGCCCTGCACGGCATGCACCCCGGACATGGGGGCCCGGATGATGTCGTCCTGCTCAGACTGGATGGTGCCGATGATGTCGCCGAGGCGGCCGGTGCGCGACGTCTCCAATGCGGCGATGAGGGCGCCCTCACCCTTGAGGCGGGTGTCGTCACCGTCGCCCGCCCGGAACCGTTCGAGGTCCCCGAACAACTCGTCCTCGAGGCCCAGGACGGTGCGGCCCCGGCTCACGATGTACCGGCGACGCTGCAGCCCCATGGGGTTCGGACCGGTGGCCCGGTAGAAGGCCTCGGCCACCGGGGCCCGCCAATCCACCACCACCGGGTCCTGCTCCTCGTCCCAGACGCCGACCCGGCCGATGTGGAACACGCCACCCCCGGCGTCCTCCTCCTGGTCGATGCGTCCGAAGACCAGGGAGGCGTCGCCGAGGTCGAGGTGCTCGAGACGGGCCGCCACCGACTCGATGATGGCCTCACGTTCGAAACGGGCCTGGTTGGTGCCGCCCTTGCCGACCTCGACCATGCGGGTCAGCTCGAGGGCGCGCTCCCGGGCCGCATCGAGGCACGCGTGGGCGTGGTCGATGTGGGCCTGCTCGGCCTCCAGTTCCGGGTGCTCGTGGACACCGTTGTTCATGATGGTCGGGTCGCTCATGATGTTCGGCCCCGCCGGGTCGCCGTACGTTGGTCGAAATTGATGGGTGAAATTGCTCGGTGAAATTGACGGTTCGTTCATCGAAATCGGCCGATTCGGTGAATTCAGCCGAAGAACGATCCTACCGGTGGCCCGCGCGGCGACCTCAGCACTCCGAACGGCCCTCAGATGGCGGAAAAGACCGGTCCACGTGCGACGATGGGCGATGTGAAACTGGTGTGCACATGACGGCCGTCGGGCTGGTCCTCGGCTCCGGTGGTCTCCACGGCGCGGCCCAGCATGCCGGTGCGTTGGCGGCCCTGGCCGAGGCGACCGGTTGGGACCCACGCACCGCGGATGTCGTGGTCGGAACCTCGGCCGGCGCCACCACGGCGGTCAGTCTGCGAGCCGGTGTGTCGGCCGCCGACCTCCACGCCCGCTACGCCGGAACCCCGCTGTCCGATGAGGGTCGGGCCATTGTCGACCGGGTCACCACGCCTCTCGACCTGCACGGTTCACCCGCTGATGATCTGGCCGCTGACGGTCTGGCCGGCGCGGGGTCCGGCGGCCCGAGGTCCCGGTGGCCGGCCAACCCGCTGCTGGTCCTGCGTGACCTCTTATCGACGGCGCGGCCCCGCCCCGTGGTGGCCCTCGCCGGGCTGCTGCCGGTCGGCACCCGGGACGGTTCGTCGCTGGGCGCCCGCAGTACCCAGATCCATCCCGACCCGTGGCCCGACCAGCCGACCTGGATCTGCACGGTCGATCTCCGTACGGGCAAGCGGGTGGTCCTGGGCCGTGACGACGTGGACGTGGCCATCGGACCCGCCGTGCAGGCTTCGGCGGCCATTCCCGGCTGGTTCCGACCGGTGGAGGTCGACGGACGCCAGTTGGTCGACGGAGGCACGCACTCCACCACCAACGCCGACCTGGTGGCCGCCCTCGGCCTTGACGTGGTCGTGATCTCGTCGTCCAAGACCCTCGGCGGGACCGCCGGGCCCACCGACGATCCGGGCACCCTGGCTCGCGCCTGGCACGCCCGGACCCTCTGGCGCGAGGCACAGGCCATCCGCCGTCGGGGCGCCGCGGTGCTCATCCTGGAACCCACGGCCGGCGACCTGGCCACCCGCAAGGCGCTGGCCGCCGGGGCATCGGATCGGAGCGGGAACGGCCTGGCCGAAATCTGCGAGGCGGCCCGTGTCTCGGCGTTGGCCAGGCTCGCCCTGCCGGAGGCCGCCCGGGCACGTGGACTCCTGGCCGGTGCTGCCGAACCTCCCCGGTAGCGTCGATCCGTGACCGAGCACTCCCCAGCAACGAGTCCGTTTCTGGCCGCCTGCCGGGCTGAACCGCACGACCGCACCCCGGTCTGGTTCATGCGCCAGGCCGGCCGATCGCTTCCCGAATACCGGGCCGTCCGGGGGTCGGGCAGCATCCTCGACGCCATCGCCGATCCGGAGCTGTCGGCCGAGATCACCATGCAGCCGGTCCGCCGCTACGGCGTGGACGCGGCCATCCTCTATTCCGACATCGTGGTTCCGGCCCACGCCGTGGGATTCGGCGTCGACGTGAAGCCCGGTCTCGGACCGGTGGTCGAACAGCCCTTCGAGCGGGCCGCCGACCTCCAGCGCCTCCGCCCCCTGGAACCCGACGTCGACACGCCGTACGTGCTCGAGACGGTCCGCCGGGTGGTGGCTGAGGCCGACGTGCCGCTCATCGGCTTCGCCGGGGCGCCGTTCACCGTGGCCTCCTACCTGATCGAGGGCGCACCGTCCCGGACCTACGGGAAGACCAAGGCCCTGATGCTGGGCGAGCCCGGCCTGTGGCACGACCTCATGGAACGCCTGGCCGACATGGCCATCGCGTCGCTGCGTTCCCAGATCGACGCCGGCGTGTCGGCCATCCAGTTGTTCGACAGTTGGGCCGGTGCGCTCAGCCCGCCGGTCTACGAACGCTGCGTGCTGCCGTACAGCCGCCGGGTGTTCGAAGGGGTGGCCGATACCGGCGTGCCCCGCATCCACTTCGGCGTGGGCACCGGGGAGATCCTCCCGCTGATGGCCAGCGCCGGCACCGACGTGGTCGGCGTGGACTGGCGGGTGCCCCTGGACGAGGCCCGCCGTCGACTGGGGCCCGACGCCATCCTGCAGGGCAACCTCGACCCGGCGGTCTGCCTCAGCCCCATCGAGGTGGTCGAGGCCGAGGTGGCCGACGTGCTGGCCCGCAACGGCGGACACCCGGGTCACGTGTTCAACCTGGGCCACGGGGTACTGCCCGAGATCGATCCCGGCGTCCTGGAGCAGGTCGTCGCCCAGGTGCACGCCCACCCCATCGGAAGCTGAACCGTGGGCGGCCAGTTGCCCGAGCAGCGGGTACTAACGCAGCGAGTACCTGAGCGACGGGTACCCGCGAAGCGAGTACTCGTGGTGGGCGGTGGCATCACCGGGCTTACCGCCGGCTACCGGCTGGCCGTCGACCATCCCGAGATCGACGTCACGGTGCTCGAGGCAGCGGACCGGGCCGGCGGCCATCTGCGTACCGGTCCGCTGGACGACCCCCTCCTGGACGGATTGCCGGTGGATGCCGGCGCCGATGCCTTCCTGGTGCGGGTGCCGTGGGCCCGGGACCTGTGCGAGGAGCTCGGCCTCGGCGACGAGTTGGTGTCCCCCTCGGCCCGGCGTGCCTCCCTGTGGTTGGACGGCGCCCTGTGGCCCATCCCGTCACCCAACGTGCTGGGCGTGCCGCTGGACCCCGGAGCGATCGCCCCCGGGCTGGTGGAGCCGGCCGACCTGGAACGGTTGGCCGGCGACGGGCTACCCGATCTGCCTCCCGGTGCCGCTCCGCCCCTCGGGACCACGGGCGACATGAGCGTGGGCGCCGTGGTGCGGGCCTGTGTGGGCGACCGGGTGTTCGAACGCCTGGTCGATCCCCTGCTGGGCGGCATCAACGCCGGGCGGGCCGACGACCTGAGTTGCACCGTCATGGCCCCCCAACTGCTGGCCGCGGCCCGATCGTCCGATGGCCTGCTGGCCGGTCTCCGTCGGTCGATGGCCGCCGCCGATCCCACGGCACCCGTCTTCAACTCGCCGGCTGCCGGAATGGAACGACTGGTCGAAGCACTGGCGTCCGCCCTCGGCAGTCGCCTCCACACCGGGTCGCCGGTCACCGGGCTGAGCCGTGGGGACGGGACCGCAGGCTGGACGGTCGCCACCGAGTCCGACACGCACCACGCCGATGCGGTGGTCCTCGCCGTTCCGGCCCATGTGGCCGCCACGCTGGTGGCCCCCCTCAGCGACGCGGCCGGCGACCTCCTGGCCGGCTGGCGCCACGCGTCGGTTGCTCTGGCCACCTTCGTCTTCGACCGGGCCGACCTCGAGGTGCCCGCCGATCAGAGTGGGTTCCTCGTGGGTCGGGGCCCGGATCGGGAAACGAGCCCGCTCATGACGGCCTGCTCGTTCGCCGGATCCAAGTGGGCCCATCTCGACCATCCGGAACGCACGGTCCTGCGGGTGTCGTGCGGCCGGATCGACGACGGGCGTCCCGCCGGCCTGACCGACGACGACCTGATCGCCGCGCTGCGAGCCGATCTGGCCACCACTCTGGGCGTCGAGGCACCGCCCACCACGGTCCGCCTGGGACGGTTCCCCGACTCGCTCGTCCAGTTCCCGGTGGGCCACGTCGACCGGATCAGCGAACTCGACGGGCTGCTGGCCGACGCCACGCCCGGCCTCCTCATGGCCGGTACCGTCCGCACCGGGGTGGGCATCCCGGCGTGCATTCGCTCGGGCACCGAGGCGGCCGAACTCGCGGTCGTCGCCTCGAGCATCTGAAATCCGGACAAATCGCCCATTTCCTCCAAACCGACGTGGTCCGGGGCCTCCGGCGTGATTCGATGGGGGGATG
>ERZ1046876.1516-NODE-1516-length-15251-cov-11.785009_pt1 | contig 15251 bp, 8 predicted proteins | sample MGYA00383094_ERZ1046876 | MGnify/ENA primary metagenome ERZ1046876 (study PRJEB29581, sample SAMEA5548364) | metagenome | biome: marine; feature: coastal; material: water | depth 50 m | study: Short-term variability in the microbial, nano- and picoplankton...
TAAAAGCATTCAACTGGATTACAACTTTATGGAAAGGTAATCTCAAAATGAATCCAGCTATGTTATTTTCTATAGGTTTTGTATCTACTTTTATTAGTGGTGGTTTAACAGGAATCATTTTAGGAGATAGTGCGCTCGATATTAATGTGCACGATACCATGTTCGTAGTAGCCCACTTTCACTTAGTAATGGGAATATCAGCTTTGTATGGTCTTTTTGCAGGAGTTTATCACTGGTTTCCTATAATGTTTGAAGGAAGATTGTTAAATAAAAAATTAGGATATATTCACTTTTGGATTACTGCCATAGGAGCTTATGGAGTATTCTTCCCAATGCATTTTATTGGTATGGCAGGATTACCGAGAAGATATTATACCAATACCAATTTTCCATACTTTGATGATTTATTAGAAATTAATGTTGTCATATCAGTTTTTGCCTTTATCACTGCAGCTGGACAACTATTTTTCTTATATAACTTTATTCACTCAATGTTTTACGGCAAAATGGGAGGTAAAAACCCTTGGGATTCCACCACTCTTGAGTGGACAGCTGAAGTTAAACACATTCATGGAAATTGGGATGGCCCAATACCAGAAGTACATCGTTGGTCTTATGATTACAGTAAGTTGAATAAAGACAATTCAGACTATGTCCTTCCGGGACAAGATTACATTCCTCAACATATTCCACTTCAAGATAATGAAGACGAATTAAAGCATTAAAGTTTAATGATAATTAAATTTTTTTAATGAGCATAACAAAGCCTTTTGATTTCGAAAGGCTTTTTTTATTTATTCAATTAATGGTTCCCTTTCGATTTGTATATTTGTTTCTATGAATGAACATTTAGATCCATCTGATGAAAATTTTACTCCTGAAGAATTTGAGGTAGAAAAAAAATTGCGCCCTCTTTCTTTTGACGACTTTTCAGGACAAGACCAAGTTCTTGAAAATTTAAAAATATTTGTTCAGGCTGCAAACTTAAGAAGCGAAGCTTTAGATCATACCTTATTTCACGGACCTCCTGGTCTAGGAAAAACAACCTTAGCTCATATTCTTTCCAACGAATTAGAAGTTGGCATTAAAGTTACTTCTGGGCCAGTTCTTGATAAACCTGGAGATTTAGCTGGGTTATTAACAAATCTAGAGGAACGAGACGTTTTATTTATTGACGAAATTCACAGACTAAGTCCAATTGTCGAAGAGTATCTTTATTCTGCAATGGAAGACTATAAGATTGATATCATGATTGAGTCAGGTCCAAACGCAAGATCTGTTCAAATTAACTTGAATCCGTTTACCTTAGTAGGTGCCACAACACGATCAGGTTTGTTAACAGCACCAATGCGTGCTAGATTTGGTATTTCATCTAGATTACAGTATTATACGACTGATTTATTGACGACCATTGTTCAACGAAGCGCATTAATACTTGGAGTTCCAATTAGTATGGAGGCTGCTATAGAAATTGCAGGTAGAAGTAGAGGTACACCAAGGATAGCTAATGCGTTGTTGAGAAGAGTAAGAGATTTTGCCCAAATTAAAGGAGACGGTAATATTGATATTAAGATTGCTAAGTTTGCTTTAGAGGCTTTGAATGTTGATGCACATGGTTTAGATGAAATGGATAATAGAATTTTAACCACCATCATAGAAAAATTTAAAGGCGGTCCAGTTGGAATCACAACTTTAGCTACCGCTGTTTCAGAAAGTTCTGAAACCATAGAAGAAGTTTATGAGCCTTTTTTAATCCAACAAGGATTTATAATGAGAACTCCTAGAGGAAGAGAGGTGACAGAAGCTGCATATAAACATTTGGGAAAAACTAAGGGCCCAACTCAAGGCGGTCTGTTTTAAACTTTGGATTTTAAATCAATCCATACAGAATTGATTAAAAATGAAGCAAAACGACTTGGCTTCCTTTCTTGTGGTATTAGTAAAGCAGATTTTCTTGAAGAAGAAGCACCCCGCCTAGAGCAGTGGCTAAACAAGAGCATGCATGGCGAAATGCAGTATATGGAAAATCATTTTGATAAACGACTAGATCCAACAAAACTCGTTGAAGACTCAAAATCAGTGGTTTCTTTATTGCTAAATTATTTTCCCTCTGAAGAACCCCAAGATAAAACAGCTCCTAAAATCTCCAAATATGCTTATGGCACTGATTATCACCTTATTATTAAGGAAAAATTGAAGCGATTATTAGAATTTATTTATGAAGAAATAGGTGAAGTATCTGGCCGGGCATTTGTAGATTCAGCTCCCGTTCTTGACAAAGCATGGGCCGCGAAAAGCGGACTAGGTTGGGTAGGAAAAAATAGTAACCTTATCACAAAAGATACCGGTTCGTTTTATTTTATTGCAGAGTTAATTATAGATTTACCATTAAATTACGACAATCCAACTACGGACCATTGTGGTACCTGTACAGCTTGTATAGATGCTTGTCCGACAAAAGCTATTGTAGACCCTTATGTAGTAGACGGAAGTAAATGTATTTCTTATTTCACTATTGAACTAAAAAATGAGCTCCCTTCTAGTATGAAAGGAAGTTTTGATAATTGGATGTTTGGATGTGATATTTGTCAAGATGTATGTCCATGGAACCGGTTTAGTAAAGCTCATAGCGAACCACTCTTCAATCCAAATAAAAAATTATTATCAATGTCAAAATCCGAATGGGAAGAAATTACAGAAGAGTTATTTCAAGAAATTTTTAAAAAGAGTGCAGTTAAGAGGACGAAATTTTCAGGATTAACAAGAAATATTAATTTTCTTAAAATATAGTCATATAAAATAGTAGTTACATGAAAAAAGAAACTATAAGAAAACAAGCTTTAAAATACCATGAATTACCAAAGCCAGGAAAAATAGAAGTAGTTCCAACGAAGAAGTATGCTTCACAAAGAGATTTGTCACTTGCTTATTCTCCAGGGGTTGCCGAACCATGTTTGGAAATTGAAAAAAATATTGACGAAGTATATAGATATACAAACAAGGGGAATTTAGTCGCTGTAATTACAAACGGAACAGCAGTTTTAGGGTTGGGCGATATAGGACCAGAAGCCTCCAAGCCTGTTATGGAAGGAAAAGGATTACTTTTTAAGATATTTGCTGATATTGACGTTTTTGATATAGAAATTAATGCAAATAGTGTTGAGGATTTTATTAATACAGTTAAGAATATAGCACCCACATTTGGAGGTATTAATTTAGAAGATATAAAAGCTCCTGAAGCATTTGAAATTGAAAGAAGACTTAAGAAAGAGCTTGATATTCCTGTGATGCATGATGATCAACACGGCACAGCAATCATTTCATCCGCAGCACTTATAAATGCAGTTGAGATTGCCAATAAGGAGTTAGAAAATATTTCGATAGTAATTAACGGTGCAGGTGCAGCGGCAATATCTTGTACAAAGCTATACAAATCGTTGGGGGTAAAAGCAACTAATATTATTATGTTAGACAGTAAAGGTGTTATCCGAAAAGATAGAGATGATTTAACTATTGAAAAAGCAGAGTTTGCGACTAATAAGGAGATTCATTCTTTAGAGGAAGCAATTGACGGAGCAGATGTTTTTGTTGGCTTATCTGTAGCAGATATTTTAACTCCAGAAATGTTGCTTTCTATGGCAGCTAATCCGATAGTATTTGCATTAGCAAATCCAAATCCTGAAATTAACTATAAACTAGCAATCAAGACTAGAAAAGATATCATTATGGCTACTGGAAGGAGTGACCATCCAAATCAAGTGAACAATGTGCTGGGTTTTCCTTTTATTTTTAGAGGTGCTTTAGATGTTAGAGCAACAAAAATAAATGAAGCTATGAAGATGGCTTCGGTACTTGCATTAGCTAAATTAGCTAAAGAACCTGTGCCTGAACAGGTGAATATTGCATACGGAGAAACTAAACTGATTTTTGGAAAAGATTATATAATCCCTAAACCTTTTGATCCAAGATTAATTAGCACCATTCCTCTTGCTGTTGCAAAAGCAGCTGTAGCTAGCGGGGTTGCAAAGGAACCTTTAGGTAACTGGAATAAATATGAAGAAAAGCTTTATACGCGAATGGGGAATGATAATAAGATGTTGCGAATGTTGTTTAACAGAGCAAAAACAAGCCCTAAAAGAATTGTATTTGCTGAAGCAGACCATTTAGATGTTTTAAAAGCCGCTCAAATTGTTTTTGAAGAAGGTATTGGTATTCCAATTTTATTAGGAAGGAAAGATATTATTTTAGAATTAATGAAAGAAATTGATTTTGATGCCGATATTGATATTTTAGATCCAAAAAATGATGATCAAAACAATAAACTTAAAGAGTATGCAAAAATTTATTGGTCTCAAAGGCAAAGAAAAGGAGTAACTCTTTATGCATCAGAAAAATTAATGAGAGAAAGGAATTATTTTGCATCTATGATGGTAAATGTTGGAGATGCCGATGCGATGATTTCTGGGTATTCTAGAGCATATCCTGTTGTTATAAAACCAGTTTTAGAAACTATCGGAAAATTTGATGGCGTTAACAAAATAGCAACAACAAATGTAATGCTTACTAATAGAGGCCCCCTTTTCATTTCAGATACCTCCATTAATATAAACCCTACAGCAAAAGAACTTGCAAATATTGCTCAAATGACCAATTATACAATGAAAATGTTTGGCATTAAACCAGTAATAGCTATGATATCCTATGCTAATTTTGGATCGTCAAAAAGTCCAGAGGCAAGAAAGGTAAGAGAAGCGGTCTCCTATTTACATAAAATTAGTCCCGAAACAATTGTAGACGGGGAATTACAGACAGATTTTGCCTTAAATAGTTCTTTGTTAAAAAAAACATTTCCATTTTCAAAACTAGCTGGAAAAAAGGTTAATGCTTTAATTTTCCCAAATTTAGATTCAGCAAATAGTAATTATAAGCTTTTAAAAGAATTAAATAACGTAGAAACGATTGGACCAATAATGCTCGGAATGAGAAAAGCTGTTCATATTCTTCAGCTTGGAGCAAGTGTTGAGGAAATTGTAAATATTGCTGCCGTTGCGGTAGTTGATGTTCAGCAAAAAGAAAAGATTCAAAAACAGAAGAAAAAAAGCTAAATATAGAATGGTTTTTTAGCATTTTCAGGGATTGTAGATGCAAATATTTATACTATATTTGAGCCATCAACCGTATAGCCAATGATTACCCATCTACAGGGAAGACTTGTTGAAAAAACCCCTACTAATATAGTTATAGACTGTAATGGTGTTGGGTATTTTGTGCATATCTCATTACATACATTTTCGAACCTCTCTGACACCGAAAGTGTAAAGTTATTTATACATTTACAAGTACGTGAAGATTCACATACATTATTTGGTTTTTCAACTAAGGTTGAAAGAGAAATATTTAGGTTGTTAATTTCTGTATCCGGCGTTGGTGCAAGTATTGCTAGAACAATGCTTTCATCGTTAACACCAGATCAGGTTAAGGATGCGATAGCTCAAAATGATTTTGCAGCTATTCAGTCAGTAAAAGGAATTGGGTCTAAAACTGCTCAAAGAGTCGTTTTGGATTTAAAAGATAAAATATTAAAAGTTTATGGCTTAGATGAGGTTTCTGTTGTTTCAAACAATACTAACAAAAACGAGGCGTTATCTGCTTTAGAGACGCTAGGTTTTGGAAGAAAACAAGCAGAAAAAATTTGTGATTCTATTGTAAAAAACGATGCAAATGCTTCTGTAGAAACTATCATAAAGTTAGCTTTAAAAAATTTGTAAAAAATTGGGAGTAAAAAAATACAATTTTAAAAATAGCTTTTTCAAGCAAATATTAATTTTAAGCGTCCTCCTAGGATCTTTTGCAACATCTTATTCTCAAGATTCAACAAGCACCGGCAGCACTATGGGAAGGATGGACCTTCCAACTCCTTCTAGTATACAAGATTTATATACCTACGATCCAATTACAGAAATGTATATTTACTCTCAAATGGTTGGTGATTTTTCTATATCCTATCCATTAATTCTTACACCGGAAGAGTATAGAGATTTAATTCTTAACCAGCAAATGAAATCTTATTTTAAAGATAAAATAGATGCTGCTGATGGTAGAAAAGAAGGCTCAGAAGAATTACAAAAAAACTTATTACCCGCTTTTTATGTTAATTCTAGTTTTTTTGAATCTATTTTTGGGGGAAATACCATAGAAATAATTCCTCAAGGTAGTGTTGAAATTGATTTAGGAATGCTTTACACTAAACAAGATAATCCGTCTTTTTCACCAAGAAATAGAAGTAATTTATCTTTTGATTTTGATCAAAGAATTAGCCTGAGTTTATTGGGAAAAATTGGTGAAAGACTTCAGATTACTGCTAACTATGATACGCAATCTACTTTTGATTTTCAAAATCAGATTAAACTAGAATATACTCCAATTGAAGATGATATAATTAGAAAAATTGAGGTCGGTAACGTTAGTATGCCTCTAAATAGTTCTTTAATTCAAGGTGCTCAAAGTTTATTTGGTGTTAAAGGAGAAGTGCAATTTGGGAAAACCACTATCACAGGTGTGTTTTCTGAACAAAAATCTGAAACAAGAACCGTTGTAGCTGAAGGTGGTGCTACAATAACCGATTTTGACATTTTTGCTTTGGATTATGATGAAAATAGACATTTCTTTTTATCCCATTACTTCAGAGATAACTATGATAGAGTTTTGGCGCAATACCCATTTATTAACACAAATATTCAAATTACTAGAACAGAAGTTTGGGTTACAAACAGAACAAATGCAACAGACAATGTAAGAAATATTGTTGCATTGCAAGATATTGGTGAGTCAAATCCAGAAAATATTGGCTTACCCTTTCCTCCAGGGGGATTTATAAATGCTTCAACTAGAGCTTACCCAGATAATGATAATAACGATTTTAACCCACTTGGAATTGAAGGGGATGATTCTTCGATACTTAATCCTGCAATTCGAGATATAGCTACAGTACAATCTGGTTTTAGCGGACTTCAAACTAGAGATGGGTTAGATTATGTGACTTTAGAAAACGCTAGAAAATTGAATACTGGAGAATATAAATTAGACACCCAACTAGGTTACATTTCTTTGAATCAGCGTTTGAATAATGATGAAGTATTGGCTGTAGCTTTCCAATTTACAGTAAACGGAACTGTTTATCAAGTTGGTGAGTTTTCTAGTGACGGTGTAGACGCATCGGGAGGAACAATTCCAGGTGAGGATGATGATGAACCGATTGAAGGAATATCTCAAAACCTTGTTGTTAAGTTATTAAAGAGTAATATCACCAATGTAGAGGAGCCTATCTGGGATATTATGATGAAAAATATTTATCCTTTAGGAGCTTTTCAATTAGAACGAGATGGATTTAATATGAATATATTATACACAGATCCTTCTCCTCAAAATTTTATAACAGCAGCAGAGGGAAGTATCGAATATCCAGCGTTAGATTTACCCTCTGATGTTGATAACACACCATTATTAAAGGTTTTTAATCTAGATCGATTGAACTTTAATGGAGATCCACAACAAGGAGGTGATGGGTTTTTTGATTTTTCACCAGGGATTACGGTAGATACTCAAAACGGAAGAATTATATTCACAAACATTGAGCCTTTTGGAAGTCATTTATTTGAAAAGCTAGGAAATACATCCAACGCCTCTGAAGATTACAACAATCCTTTAACTTATAACGCAAATCAAAACAAATACGTTTTTAAAAAGCTTTATGAGTCAACAAAAACTATAGCAGAGCAAGAAGAAAGTGATAAAAATAAGTTTCAATTAAAAGGAACTTATAAGTCTACTGGTGCAGATGGAATTCCTATTGGAGCATTCAACATACCACAAGGTTCTGTAACAGTAACTGCTGGTGGTCGAGTTTTAGTAGAAGGAGTAGACTATACTGTAAATTATCAATTAGGAAGGGTTCAAATTTTAGATTCTTCATTATTAAATTCAAATACACCAATTTCTGTTTCTACTGAAAATAACACCTTATTTGGCCAACAAACCAAAAGGTTTACAGGTTTAAATGTTGAACATATTTTTAATGAAAAGTTCCAAATGGGAGCAACGTTTTTAAATTTAAACGAAAGACCTTTAACTCAAAAATCTTCTTTTAGTTCGGAGCCAATCAATAATTCTATTTTTGGCTTGAACGCTAATTACTCTACCGAAGTTCCTTTTCTTACTAGATTAGTGAATAAACTTCCTAATATCGATACTGATGTGGAGTCCGTTTTTTCTTTAAGAGGCGAATTTGCATATTTATTACCTGGTGCACCAAAAGTTTCAAATTTGAATGGCAAAACAACTGCGTACGTCGATGACTTTGAAGCGGCTCAGACTAATTTTGATATAAGCTCTCCATTAACTTGGTTTTTATCAAGTGCTCCTATCGGTTTTGGAGGTGAGCAAGGTAACGGAAACTTAGCCAGTAACTATAGACGTGCAAAATTGTCTTGGTATAACATTGACCCAATATTTTACAGTTCCCAAAGACCTGATGGAATAACTATTGACGATATTTCATCCCCTTTTACTAGAAGAATTTTCAGAAATGAAATATTTCCAAATCAAGATATTATTCAAGGTCAAACACAAGCACTTTTTTCTTTAGACCTGGCTTTTTCGCCAGCTGAGAGAGGTCAATATAATTATAATCCAGCAGCAAACGGAACCAACACTATTCCGAACCCTGGGTCTAATTTTGGTGGAATTATAAGACAATTAACCACTACTGATTTTGAAAGGTCAAATGTTGAATATATTCAATTTTGGCTTATGGATCCGTTTTTATACGATGAGACAGCAGGAAGTGATGGTGGTACTATTACCTTTAATTTAGGAAATATTTCTGAGGATGTTTTAAAAGACGGAAGAAAGCAATACGAAAATGGACTACCTGAAGACGGATCTAATACCAATACGATACCTACCTCATATGGTAAAGTTCCCACAAATCAATCATTGCTTTATGTTTATGATACACAAGGACAAGAAAGAATTAATCAAGATATTGGATACGATGGTCTGAACGATGGTGAAGAGGCAATATTATATCCTGAATTTTCTGGTTTATCTGATCCCGCTGGAGATAATTATAAATATTTTTTACAAGCAGAAGGAAATTTAGTACAACGTTACAGCCAGTATAACGGTACTCAAGGAAATTCACCAGAAATTTTAACAAATACTGACAGAGGCTCAACACCTCTTCCTGATGTGGAAGATATTAATCGAGATAATACGATGAATACGGTAGATAGTTATTTTGAGTACAACATCGATGTTTATCCTGGAATGGACGCTACCAACAGTGACTATATTACCGATACAAAAGAAATAAATGTTACCCTTCAAAACAACGAGATTATTCCTGTAAGGTGGGTTCAATTTAAAGTTCCTATAAGTGAGCCAGATGTATCAGTAAATGGCGCTTCAGATTTTAGATCTATTCGATTTATGCGTATGTATTTATCCGATTTTGAAGAAGATATGATATTACGATTCGGGACATTAGATTTAATTCGTGGAGATTACAGAAGATATCAAGTTGCTTTAGATGAAAATGCCCAAGATCCAACGGCAGGGAATACTTTGTTTGAAAATTTTACTGTTAGTATTGAAGAGAATGAAAATAGATCCCCTATTCCTTATGTTTTACCACCAGGTGTATACAGAGAACAACTCAATAATAATAATAATATAATCCGTCAAAACGAACAGTCGTTATCTTTAAGAACCTGCGGATTAGATCCAGAAGATGGAAGATCTGTTTACAAAAATTTTAATGTAGACATGAGGCAGTATAAAAACTTAGAGATGTTTATTCATACTGAATCTATTGAGAACGAAGCTATGTTGTCCGATGGTGATATGGTTGCATTTGTTAGATTGGGAAATGATTTATCTCAAAATTATTATGAAGTTCAACTACCATTAAACCCTACCACTTTTGGTAGTTCGTCTCCTGAAGATATATGGCCAATTGAAAATAGACTTCTACTTCCGTTTGAACTATTACAGCAGGTAAAAGCACTGGCTTTGGGGGATCAAAATAATATTCCAAATGAAACTTCATTTTATTTGCAATCTGAATTAGATCCGAATTTTTCTGGTCCTGAAAATGAGTTAAGAATAGGAATAAAAGGTAATCCAAGTTTTGGTAATGTAAGAACTATAATGATTGGTGTTCGTAATAATACCACCAGTGAAATTTGTGGTGAAACATGGTTTAATGAGTTAAGAATGACAGAGTTAGACAATCAAGGGGGTTGGGCTGCTATAGCTAGTATGGATGTCAATTTAGCAGATTTTGCAACTGTAAGTGCGTCTGGTAGTAAAAGTACTGTTGGGTTTGGCTCAATTGAACAGGGTCCAAATCAAAGAAGTTTAGAAGACGTTCAAGAGTATGGTTTGGTCACAAACTTTAATTTAGGACAGCTCTTACCTCAAAAATGGGGAATTCAGTTGCCATTTAATTATGGTCGTTCAGAAGAACTAATAACCCCAAAATACGACGAAGAATATCAGGATATAGAACTTCAAACAAGACTTGATAATCAACAAGATTCTCAAAGGCGCCAAGAAATTCAAGAGCAGTCAGAGGAATATACCAAAAGGCAAAGTATCAATTTTATTGGAGTTCGAAAAAATAAGGTAGGTAATTCCAAGCCAAAAGTTTATGATATCGAAAACTTCACCTTTTCTTATTCCTACAATCAAGTAGATCATAGAAGTTTTGAAGTAAAACAATCTAAAGAACAAAGTGTATTATTAGGTGGGACTTATAATTATAATTTCCGACCAAAACCTGTAGAGCCATTCAAAAAGAATGACTCTATATTTAGGAGTAAATATTGGAAATTATTAAAAGATTTTAATTTCAATTATCTACCTACAAATATATCAGTGGGCTCTAACTATAATAGACAATATACTGAACAAAAGTTTAGAGAGTTAAACCTACCTGAAGGGAGTATTGGTGTTCCCACTCTATATCAAAGAAATTTCTTATTTGACTGGCAGTATACGATTAATTATAACCTAACAAAATCTTTAAGGTTTAATTTTTCGTCTACCAACAACCGTACTGTTAAGAATTATATAGATGTTTTTGGAAATACAGATAACACCATTGGAGTCTGGGATGGGTTTTTTGATATTGGTGATCCAAATCAACATTTTCAATCACTTCAGCTGAATTACGACATCCCCTTTAATAAAGTGCCATTTTTGAAATTTATTAGAGCCACATACTCGTATACAGGAGATTTTCAATGGCAAAAAAGTAGTGATTTATTCTTAGATATACCCATCCTTAACGAGGATGGAACTACTCAGTCCTACAATCTAGGGAACTCAGTTCAAAATGCTCAAACTCATCGAATTAATTCGAGTTTAGATATGAAGACTCTTTATAAATACGTTGGGCTTATAAAAAGAAAGAAAAGTAAAAAAATTGTTCCGCCCGGAACCAATTCAAAGGATACAGAAAGTAGCTCTAGAGATGATAGAGATAAATCTTTTGGAAAATCTGGGAAGGATGATAAGCAACAAAATAAAAATTCAAAAAAAGGAGTAGCAAATCAATCTGGAGACACAAGAGGTAATGGTGGGACAGAGTTCTCAACTTCTCTCACAACTGGAGAAAAGTCTATGAATGTATTGATAGATTTAGTTACGATGGTAAAAAAAGTACAGTTTAACTATCAAGAAAATAATGGAATATTTCTACCGGGATATACCCCTACTGTTGGTCTTGCAGGTACATTTAAACCAACTGCAGGCTTCACTTTTGGAAGTCAAGCAGAGATCAGAGACTTAGCAGCTAGAAATGGATGGTTAACATTATACCCTGAATTTAACGAGCAATATACTGAAGTAGAGTCTACTCAATTAGATTTTCAAGCAAATCTTATTCCTGTTCAAGATTTAAAAATTGATTTAACAGCTAGCAGAATTTATTCAGAGAATTATGCTGAAAATTATATAGTTGAAAACGATTTATATCGTTCATTGACTCCCAATGTTTTTGGTAACTTCAATATTTCTACTATCTTGATTAAGACTGCGTTTTCAACTAGTGATGAAACTACCTCTCAACCATTTGAAGATTTTAGAAGCAATCGTTTAACAATAGCTAAAAGATTAGCTGAAGAGTATTATGGTACTACTACGTATCCAGTAGACCCTGAAACCGGATATCCAGTTGGTTTTGGAAAAACTAGCCAAGATGTTTTATTGCCAGCGTTCTTGTCAGCTTATAAAGGGAGTAGTCCTGAGAAAGAAAGTACAAGTATTTTCAGAGATATTCCAATCCCAAATTGGGATTTAAAATATACAGGCTTGATGAAATTTCCTTGGTTTAAAAAGTACTTTAAACGTTTTTCATTGCAACACGGTTATCGATCAGGCTATACAGTCAATCAATTTAGAACCAATTTAGATTTTGATATCAATAATCCTCAGGATACTGATCAGTCAGGAAATTTTAAAAGTAAAACACTTTTAACCAACGTTAATTTAGTAGAACAATTTTCCCCACTAATTAGAATTGATTTTGAAATGAAAAATTCAATAAACATTTTATTTGAACTAAAAAAAGACAGAGCATTGTCATTAAGTTTTGCAAATAATTTGTTGACAGAAATTCAAGGGAATGAAATAGTAATTGGAGCGGGATACCGGATAAAAGATTTAAGGATTGGCACAAATTTTGGCGGAAAGAAACAAATACTTAAAAGTGATTTAAATTTTAAGTTAGATTTATCTAGAAGAGATAATAAAACAATTATTAGATACCTTGATATTGCAAATAATCAAACTACAGCTGGTCAAACAATTTATGGAGCGCAATTAACCGTTGATTATGCGTTGAGTAAAAATTTAACAGCACTGTTTTATTATGATCATTCTTTTTCGGAATATGCAATTTCAACAGCTTTTCCACAAACTACTATAAGAGGAGGGTTTACCTTGCGATATAACTTTGGAAATTAATAAAAACCTATATTATTTATGATGAATACACCTTCAAATTTAAAATACACAAAAGACCATGAATGGATTAATGTTGATGGCGACATAGCTACGGTAGGAATAACTGATTTTGCGCAAAGTGAATTAGGAGATATCGTTTATGTTGAAGTAGAGACTTTAGATGAAACTTTAAATAAAGATGAGGTTTTTGGAACAGTGGAAGCCGTAAAGACAGTCTCTGATTTATTTATTCCTTTATCTGGAGAAGTAATTGAGTTCAATGAAAGTCTAGAATCAGAACCTGAAAAAGTAAATTCTGACGCATATGGCGAAGGTTGGATGATAAAAATTAAAATATCAAATCAGGAAGAAATTAATCAACTATTAGATGCAGAATCCTATAAAGAGCTTATTGGAGAGTAAACAATTGCTTGTTGTTTGTATCCTTTATTCTGTATTTATAAGTATACTTTTTTTGCTGCCTACCAAAGAGATTCCAAAACTATTTGATACTTTCATCCCAATTGATAAACTAGTTCATGTGTCTATATTTTTGGTTTTGACCTTTTTATGGTTATTGTACGTCAATAGTATTTTAAATGACACAAAACCAATAGTTTTATTATTTATTCTTATAGCCAGTTTGTTTTATGGCATACTAATTGAAGTAATTCAAGAACTCTATGTGTCGTCAAGAGGAGCAGAAGTTCTAGATGTAATAGCCGATTTACTTGGTGCTAGTTTAGGGCTGTTATTTTTTAGAAATTATAAAAACAGAATTACATCTTGAATTTTTTTATATACTCAAGAAATTATATATTTTAGCAACTAGTTAAATAAACCCTTATGGAACCAAAAAAAAATCCAAAATCAGATCTAAATCGTAGGAGCATGATATTTTTCCAATTAGGAATGATATTAATGCTTTTTATTACATGGAGAGCCATAGAAAATAAAACTTACGAAAAGGCTGAAATAAATCAAGATATGCTTAATCTAGGTGATGATTTGGAAGAAGATATTCCTATCACAGATATGAATATACCACCACCACCACCACCACCACCACCACCAGCTCCTGAAGTTATTGAGGTGATTGAAGATGAAGCAGATATTGAAGAAACAATAATTGAATCTGCTGAAGTGAATCAGGAAGAAGAGATTATGGAAATTGATGAAATCGAAGAGGCGATTGAAGAAGAAATTGCTGATGTTCCATTTGCGGTTATTGAAAATGTACCTGTTTATCCTGGATGTGAGAAAAAGAGATCCAATGCTGAAAAAAAGAAATGTATGTCTGAAAAAGTTCAAAAATTTGTTCAGAAGAAATTCAATACAGAACTTGCAGGCGATTTAGGACTGGAAGGTAGGCAACGAATAGCTGTTCAGTTTAAAATTGATAAAAATGGCGATGTAGTCAATGTTAGAGCACGAGCTCCTCATCCAAAATTAGAGCAAGAGGCTGTAAAGGTTGTGAAAGCCTTGCCAAAAATGGTACCTGGAAGACAACGAGGAACAGCCGTAGGTGTCCTCTACTCCTTACCTATTTTATTTCAAGTAGAAAACTAAATTATAATTATAAACTTAAAGTAGTTATATACTCATTAGTATAGGTTTTTAAAAAGCCACAAAAAAAGCCCATGAAACACCATGGGCTTTTTTTTAAAAAAATTATTAGTTTTTCTTTTCTTTATTATTTTGCATTTCTTTTAATCTTTCCATCGCTCTCTCTTCTGGACTTCTTGTATCGATAGGACCTAATTGATATGTTAATTCTTCATGTAACGAAGTCAGGAACATTTTAGTAGTTATAGAACCATCGCCAAAACCTCGAGATTCTAAATTGTTGGTAATGCTTTTCATTGTAAGAATGTCCTCTAAAGTTTTACCATTTTTAATCATTGTTTCTAGTTGTTTGAAAACTCTTGACATTACTTTCTGATAATTTCTTAATTCGAGTGTGTTAGATAATGATCCTTTTCCTGGTACAATTTTGGTATTTTCATCAGAAAACTTAACAATTTTTGATATATCTTTCAACATTGACTTTAAAGTAATTCCGACTTTGTAATCTATGTATGGATACAGTTTATGGTTATAGACAGCTCCTGTGAACAATATATTTTCATTTGGTAAGTAAACTATTGAATTACCTTCATTATTGATAGATGTAATTTCAATTATTTTAGGTCCAAAATTTAAATTTAGTTGTTTGGTAAAAGAGAAATTTGGTTTAATAGAAC
>ERZ1046876.1540-NODE-1540-length-15146-cov-6.244848_pt1 | contig 15146 bp, 8 predicted proteins | sample MGYA00383094_ERZ1046876 | MGnify/ENA primary metagenome ERZ1046876 (study PRJEB29581, sample SAMEA5548364) | metagenome | biome: marine; feature: coastal; material: water | depth 50 m | study: Short-term variability in the microbial, nano- and picoplankton...
TCTTGGAATGATGAACTAAAAGATCTGAATCATCATCTCCATCTTTCATTTCAACGATTTCAGGATCAAACCCATTGAGCCGAATGCCTTTATTCTCTCCGAAGCGTAATGGTTTACCCTCTTCAAGCATTAATGCTTGTTCACTGCGAACTTCTCTACCAGTAACAGTATCAAAAGCATTATTATTAAAGATTACACAGTTTTGAAAAATTTCAATAAAGGATGTACCTTTATGTGCTTGGGCAGCTTTGAAGGTTTCGACCATGTGTTTTTGGTCAGTATCGGAAGTGCGGGCGATAAAAGTAGCCTCACTACCCAAAGCAAATAGTAAAGGATTGATTGGATAATCTAATGAGCCAACTGGAGTACTTTTTGTCTTTTTTCCAACTTCTGAAGTTGGACTGTACTGACCCTTGGTCAGTCCATAAATTCGATTATTGAACAACAAAACATTAATATCAAGGTTTCGGCGGAGTAAATGCATTAAATGATTTCCCCCGATCGAAAGTCCATCTCCATCTCCAGTAACCATCCACACGGAAAGATCAGGGTTTGCAGATTTAACACCGGTTGCCACGGTTGGTGCACGACCATGAATGGTATGAAAACCATAGGTATTCATGTAATAAGGAAAGCGACTGGAACATCCGATTCCACTAACCACGACGAACTTTTCCTTGGGCACACCAAGTTCGGGCAAGGTTCTTTGAACTGCGTTAAGGATGGCATAATCTCCGCATCCCGGACACCAGCGGACATCATTTTCAGTAACAAAATCCTTCTTGGTAAGGCTGCCTTCTTCCGTATTCGTTGTGCTCATTTAAATATTTGCTGGTTAGGACAATTCCTTGTGGAAAGAGTCACGAAGTTCAGAGACCTTAAAGGGTTTTCCCTGAACCTTAGTCAGAGGGATCGCATCGATCAAATATTTGGCCCTCAAAATTAAACTAAGTTGGCCAAGGTTTAATTCAGGTACAATCACTTTCTTAAATCTTTTAATAATTTCTCCCAAATCCTTGGGTAATGGATTGAGATGGCGTAAATGCAATGATGAAATAGAAAAGCCTTCTGCTTGCATCGCTTGGGTAGCAGATGTAATTGCACCGTAAGTACCGCCCCAACCTATGACCAACAAATCCCCATCCGCTTCACCATGAAGTTGGGAAGGAGGTATAGTATCTGCGATCCGTTCAACTTTTTCCGCACGCAAATGAGTCATCTGTTCATGGTTTTCTGGATCATAATTGACCCCTCCATCTTCAGACTTCTCAAGTCCACCAATACGATGCTCCAATCCAGGTTGACCGGGTATTGCTTGGGTACGTGCTAGGGTTTTGGTGTTTCTTTTGTAAGAAATATATTCTTCGTCTGGGTCAGCAAACTTTGCCTCTATTGCAGGAAGGTCAGAGGCATTGGGAACAAGCCAAGGCTCAGCTCCATTTGCCACATATAAATCGCTGAGGTAAATAACAGGAGTGCAATAGGTAAGTGCAATTCGACAAGCCTCGATCGAACATTCAAAACAATCAGATGGAGAATGAGCCGCAATCACAGGTAATGGGCAATCTCCATGGCGAGAAAACAAGCTTTGCAAAAGATCGCTTTGTTCAGTCTTGGTAGGCAAACCGGTACTCGGACCACCTCGTTGAACATTGCAGATAATAACGGGTAATTCTGTAATGCTAGCAAGACCAATGAATTCGCTTTTCAAACACATTCCTGGACCACTTGTTGCCACAACGGACAAATCTCCAGCAAAACTTGCACCAATCGCCACACCCATAGCAGCAATCTCATCCTCTGCCTGTACGGTCTTGATACCGAATCTTTTTAGGGCAGACAGGCCTTCTAAAACTGGAGATGCTGGAGTAATAGGGTATCCGGAATAAAGCAGTTCACGGTTGGCACTCTGAGCACCAGCAACTAGCCCGTACACTAAAGCTTCATTTCCAGAAATTTTACGATAAACACCAGGGCTAACTACTGCCTTCGCCAACTGGTAGCGATTGCGGGCACTTTCCATAGTATCACCCAAGTTGTGTCCAGCTTTTAGGGCCGTTGAATTAGCTTCTGCAACTTCTGGTAACCGTTTTCCCCACTTTTGATCAAAAAACTTTAATGTTGGATCAAGTGGCCGTCCGTAAACATAGCACATAAAACCAAGAGCAAAGAAATTTTTACAACGAGCCTTATCCGATGGTTTTAAGGGACTTGCCGAAAGAGCCTCCTTTGTCAAGGTTGTCAGATCCAATTCAATGAGTTGGTACTTTTTGCGAAACTCTTCGTCCTCTAACGGGTTGGACTCATAACCTGCTTTTTTGAGGTTCATTTTTTTGAATGAGTCCACATTTACCACTAACATTCCACCCTCGGGCAAATCACTTACATTTGACTTAAGTGCAGCTGGATTCATGGCCACCAACGCATCAGGCTCATCGCCAGGTGTAAGTATAGAACGGCTACCAAATTGTAATTGATAGCCGGATACACCTGCAATGGTACCTGCAGGAGCCCGAATTTCTGCAGGGAAGTCTGGAAGTGTGGCAATGTCATTGCCAGCAAAGGCGCTGGAGTCAGTAAATCGTTCACCGATAGTCTGCATACCATCACCGGAATCTCCGGCGAAGCGCACGACTGCGGATTCTATTTCTTCAAAAGAATCGGTTGCTTGTGTCATTAGTTGCTGTAGATGAAGTGAAACTTGAGTAAAAAACGACTTATTCTATGAGGTTGTAAAGTAATGTGTACAACGAAATTCGAGAAAAAAAAGCATGCAGTTGACAACTTTTATATAAATTGACGAAAAAATTACAAATTCTCAATAGGTAAAGGAAAGGGAAATAAATTAAAGGCCATCGAAAGGCGGGTATCGTTCGAACGATTTTCGCGGACCCCATGACGCATCCAGGGTTCGAAAAGAACAAGTTTGCCAACCTTTGGCATGATTTCCAAATCAACTTCTCCTTCTTTATGAAAAAATAAATTCCCTGATTCATTTTCAGCGGCAAGATAAAATACACCACAAAGTTTAGAATTCCGGGTATGATCATGCAAACCTGTGGATTCTCCAGGTTCTGCCAAGTTAAACCAAAAAGGTGGATAAGCATGATCACACCCAGGTAAAGGTTCGAAAAGAACCACACTTGAAACTTTTAATATTTCCAACCCGAAATCTCGCCCCATACGAATCGGGTTTCGGGCAGCGGGGACTTCATCGATGTCGATGTATAAATTTTCCCATCTTCCACCAATCTTGTGAGATTTTTTGGCGGTAGCACGAGTTTTGTCGAACTGTTCGAACAATTCCGGCAACCAATCCTCAAATCCAGGGAGTTCGACCTCGATTATTTTCCCACCGCCCCAAGAAAATATTTTTTGCATACTCGACTAATATTCCACAGGTTTAGACAATTTTCCAAGTAACTCGTGTTGTGCTTTAAATTTCGTTCGAAGTTCTGCTATGTCCGGCCAAAAAAAACCCTCCTTTTTGAAACCCGGACAGACCGAACAACTAACGAAGGAATATGTTTCCTTTGACTGTCTGTTAGGAATTGCCCCAAAAATGGTTCCAGCAGGAACCGTAAACTGGACCAAGCAATCTTCACTATGAGCAAACCTGCCAAGTTTGACATTATGGTATTGATTTCGATCAAAAAGGTGCAAATCGAGTGTAGCACCTTGATGAAAGTACCAAGTTTCATCGGCATCGAGAGAGTGCAAGCGAGAGACCTCTCCCTTTTTCAGTAAGTAATAAATAGATGTGCCCAAGGGTCTGGAGAATTCGGAGGAATGACTCGATTCAAATGTACGGCGAAAGTAACCACCCTCTGGATGAGGAGAAAGGGATAAACCTTTGATTATATATTCTGCAGAATGGGTCAAAGAACTAAACCAATGCGAGTAATTCTTGCAGTAGGGATGCTGCAGTAAAGGGGGATACTATATCTGTCTGGTTTGGAGAAAGTTCAACCAAGTCCATCCCCACACAGGTTCTGCCCTTAAGAGCAGACTTCACCAAATCGATTGATTGGTAGTAACTCAGTCCGCCTGGCACGGGAGTACCCACCGCGAGCATGACTGAGGGGTCTAACCCATCTAAATCAAAAGTTAGGTAAACAAGTTCAGGAAAATCAGACGGTAACTTAATGGAGGACACATTGCCTCGCACCAATTCCCCGGCATCTTGAAAAAATACAGAATGTTTTTCACGAGTCTTTTTTTCCTCCTCGCAAATTGCCCGAACTCCAATTGAGGCAAGACGATGTCCATCTTGAACAAGGAGGTTCATGACACTGGCGTGTGAATGCACCATACCTTGGTAACTGTCCCGAAGGTCGGCATGCGCATCAATCTGAACAATACCAATTTTTTGGCCAATTGCTTCGGAAGCTCCCTTAACTGCTGCCCATGTAAGAGAATGCTCTCCTCCCAGGATAACCGGGAAATGATTTTCAATAACAATCCGTGCGCTTCGCTCCTGAAGTTCAAGCAAGCAAGTTTCATGATCAACAGAACAATCAATCGGCGGTTGGGTAAAAAAACCAGACTCGCACAGAGAAGATCTCTCCAGTTCCTGGCTGGCATGAAGGATAGCATTTGGACCGAGGCAAGTACCCGACCCATAGGAAACGGTTTTTTCCATTGGACAGGGAACGATTTGAAACTTTGCAGAGGTCTGCAAGTTCTCATGCTCATGCAACTCGGAACCTAAAAACTGCAAACTTTTAATTTCCTTCATGATAGACGATTCACAAATTCTTCATATCCAAACTCTCTAACCATCGACAAATTATCAGTTTGAGAGTTCCAAATTGCAATAGCAGGTAGTTTCACTCCATTAAAAGTGTTGGTTTTTACCATGGTATAATGAGCTTGATCCAAGAAAGCCACACGATCCCCAATCCGTAATGGATTATTCATCCTGTATTCACCAAAACTATCGGCAGTCAAACAACTCGAGCCACCCAATAAGTATGGGTATTGTCCATCCTGAAGATCCCCCAATAGGGCAGGACGGTATGGAGCCTCAATTACATCCGGTGCATGACAGGTTGCACTAAGATCAAGCAAGGCGTGCATGGCATTGGAATGCATTAAGTCAATTACCTCACCGACGAGAATACCCGCATCCAAAGAAACGGCTTCTCCCGGCTCCAGGTAGACCTGACAATCATACTTCTGAGAAATTTCATCGATTAATTCGATCAAACCATCCTGGTCGTAATCCGAACGAGTGCAATGGTGACCGCCCCCAAGATTGATCCATGAGAATTTTTTCAAAGTACTGCCCAGCGCATTCTCGATTTTTTTCCAAGTTTGGAAAAGAGGTGGAAAGTTCTGCTCGCAAAGGGTATGAAAATGCAAGCCTTCAAAGGGGGTAAGATCTGACTCGCTAAGTTTGCTAATGGGCCAGCCTAGCCTTGATTGCTTGGCACAAGGATCATATTTGGGATCAAGCCCAAGTGATAGTTCAGGATTAATCCGCAAACCCAAGGACACTTGCCTAGCTGCAGCATACTCAACTCCCGAAGCCTGGGGGTGATTAAAAACTAGGTGATCGGAAAGCTCGCAAATTTCCTCTAATTCAGTTGATTCAAAGGCTGGGCAATAGGTGGATAGAATTTTCTGTTTTTTTATACCTGTAAATCCTTTTTCCCTCGCTAACCTCGCCTCCCACAAACCAGAAGCACAACATCCATCCAAGTATTCTTCGATTAGACTGGCAAGCGACCACATCGAAAAGGATTTGAGGGCAAGAAGAACTTTTGCACCCGAAAGCTTTCCAATCTCAGCCAGTATTTTAAGGTTTGACCGAATTTTTTCCTCATCTAGCACAAAACAGGGCGAAGGCACCCGCGATAGATTCAAACGAGCGAAGGCTCCGGGACCCGAGCTTTGGGTGGGCAACATTAGAAAGCAAGCGGAGTTTCTAGGTTGCGTAGCTTCCATGGCAATCCGTGGGAGTTTAACATGTCCATAAATGGATCGGGGTCGAGTTGTTCCATATTAAAAACTCCCCTGCCCTTCCAAATGCCTTGGACCATAAGGGCCGCTCCAATCATTGCGGGTACGCCGGTTGTGTAACTCACAGCCTGACTACCCACTTCATTGTAGCATTCTTCATGATCGCAAACATTGAATAAATACTTGGTTGAAAAATTTCCATTTTTTTCTCCTGTCACGATATTGCCAATGCATGTCTTACCCTTGGTGCGCTCGCCCAAACCGCCGGGATCAGGAAGCACGGCCTTGAGAAATTGCAAAGGAATAATTTCCTTCCCCTCATAATAAATCGGTTCAATTGAGGTAAGTCCGACATTCTGCAAAACCTCAAGGTGCTGTAAATAAGCGTCCCCAAAGGTCATCCAAAACCTCGCTCTCTTAATTTCTGGGAAATGTTTAACCAAAGACTCGAGCTCTTCGTGATACATTAAATACATGTTTCGATCACCCACTTCTGGAAAGGAAAATGATTGCTTCTGAAAAAGGGCAGGTGTTTCCGACCAGTCTCCGTTTTCCCAATGACGAGCCGGGGCAGTGACTTCACGAATATTGATTTCAGGATTAAAATTGGTCGCAAATGGATGACCATGATCTCCACCATTGCAATCAAGAATGTCGAGTGTATCCACCCGGTCAAAGTGATGCTTGATCAACCAAGCGGTAAACACATTGGTGACTCCTGGATCAAAACCGGATCCAAGCAATGCCATTAATCCCGCCTCCTCGAAACGGTTTTGGTATTCCCATTGCCAACGGTATTCAAATTTTGCTTCATCCCGAGGTTCATAATTTGCCGTATCCAGGTAAGAAACACCTGACTTTAAACATGCGTCCATGAGGGCAAGATCCTGGTAAGGCAGGGCAAGGTTAACCAAAAGAGCGGGCTTCACCTGCTCTAACAGCCTAACTGTTTGATCGACTTCATCGGCATCCACCTCGGCGGTCTTAATCTGTACCCCAAATCTTTCCTTTACAGATTTGGCAATTTTCAGGCATGAAGATTCCCGCCGACTCGCCAATGTAATCGAAGAAAAAACCTTAGGCAATTGAGCCATCTTATGAACGGCTACCGAACCGACTCCTCCCGCTCCTATAACTAATACTTTTGACATTCTTTTTTCTTTCTCAGTCTGATTCGTAATATGTGTATCCTTGTAAACTTTCACGATAAGTGGATACCAACTCCTTCAATTCGTCCAAAGTTGCACCGTGTTCTTTTACCGCATCCTCGGCCCTAGCCTTAAACCGTTCAAGCAATCGCTTAGGCTCATACTCAACATAGCTTAGTACTTGGGAGACAGTATCGCCCTCGACTTCATCTAAAATATCAAAGTCTCCGGAATCCTTAAGTCGAATCGTGACCACATTGGTATCCCCAAAAAGATTATGCAAGTCCCCCAGAGTCTCCTGATAGGCACCGACAAAAAATGCTCCTAAGTAATACTCCTCATCCTCGTTGAGGCTGTGAAGAGGAAGGCAGTCCGCCACTCCGTCTGCCACCACAAAACGATCTATCCGACCATCGCTATCACAAGTTACATCACAAAGAACGGCATTACGGTCGGGTTTTTCATGCAATCGAGTAATAGGTATAATTGGATGTAACTGGTCAATTGCCCAAACATCGGGCAAGCTTTGAAAAAGGGAAAAATTGCAGTGATAAATGTCTGCCATTCCTTGTACCCTTAGATTTAATTCATCACTCCACTCCATTTCATCCAAGTCATCCATCATCTTACGAATTTGGCCCAGAGTTTTTTGGTGAGCTCTTTCTGCGCGTGCCAATACGGGCAAGGATAGGCGCCCCCTACGGAATAAGGCACGCAATTCATCTCGGTAATAAGTCGCTTCGTTTAGTGATTCCAAGAGGCTTTCACGTTCTAGTGAATCGGAAATTTCAATCAACGATCGCAGAAGAGGGTGATCGTCTTTTTCTGCTAAAACAATTTCGTCTCTTTCATAACTGGTGCTTTCTAGTACGCTAAAAATTAGCATGGAGGATTGGGCAACACATGCTCGACCGCTTTCGGTCACAATACAAGGATGGGAAACTCCCGCATCATTCATTTCAAAACCAACTGTTTCCACTAAACTGTAACAATACTCTTCCAAGGAGTAATTAATGGAGTTGGCACTGGACGAATTCTCCCCTGTGTAATCAACGCCCAAACCACCCCCCAAATCTAGAAATTTAAGATTAGCTCCAAGCTTGGCTATCTCGATGAATAGCCGGCTGGCTTCCTGTGCGAACTTGCGGATCTCAACCATGTTAGGAACCTGACTCCCCAGGTGAGAATGTTGCAAAACCAAACAGTCAAGAAGATCTTCGTTTCGCAGAGTTTCTACGACTTCCATAACTTGGGCAATGGAAAGTCCAAACGACGACCGGTCTCCGCTAGTTGCCGCCCAATTGCCACTTACGACATTTGCCAGTTTAACCCGGACACCCAAAGTTGGCGGAATACCTAACTTCCTGGAGACTTCAATGATTAGCCTCAATTCGCGCACACTTTCCATTACAATCACGGTACGCATGCCCAGCTTGGTTGATAAAAGAGCCAGGCGGATAAATTCCGAGTCCTTGTATCCGTTACAAATAATCAAGCCTTGAGGGTGAATGTTTTGAGATAATGCAATCAGCAATTCTGCCTTTGAGCCTACTTCTAAACCAAAATAAAACTCTTCTCCATATTCTGAGACTCTTTCCACAACATGAGCCTGCTGATTAACCTTGATAGGAAAAACCCCACGGTAATCACCTTGATAACTCACTTGTTCGATTGCTTTTCTAAACCCCTCATTAATTGCCCGAATACGATGTTCCAAAAAGTTGGAGACACGAAGTAAAACGGGAGTTTGAATGCCTCGGCGTTCAAGTTTTTGGATCACTTCTGCCAAGTCAACCGGGCTACCATCTGTACTTAAAGGATCATGCAGACAAACATTCCCGTTTGTTAGTACACCAATTAATCCGTCTCCCCATCGGGAAATTCCATATGCGTCGTTTTCCATTAAAAAAGTGCCATAAGCCTTATTGGTTTAAAAAAAGGAAAAAAATGGTCGGGACGGAGAGATTCGAACTCTCGGCCTCCTGCTCCCAAAGCAGGCGCGCTAACCAGACTACGCTACGTCCCGGATCAAAAAAACAATACCATGAACTATTTTTTCTCACTTGGCAAAACCAATCCTTCTAATGATTCAATTTGTTTGGAGGAGAAATAATGTTGGCAAAACGCATCAACGCATCATGATATGATGATACGTTTATGAAAGACTTTTCCAGCACCCGACCCCAAGAACAAGACCTCAGGGACTTGCTCAACGAACGCATTCTTATTCTCGATGGAGCAATGGGTACCATGATTCAGCAGGAGAAATTGGAAGAATTCGATTTCCGAGGAGAATTATTTAAGAAACACGAAAGTGAATTGAAGGGTAATAACGATTTACTCAGCCTAACCCGTCCCGATGTCATTCGAAACATCCATCAGTCTTATTTCGCGGCGGGGAGCGATCTTGTGGAGACCAATACTTTTAGCGCCACAAGTATTGCTATGGCAGACTACCACTTAGAAGATGTGGTACATGATTTAAATGTAGCATCTGCCCGCCTTGCCCGAGAGGCTGCAGATGAGGCAATGAAATTAGATCCGTCCCGCCCACGTTTTGTTGCTGGTGCTATTGGACCAACTAATCGCACAGGTTCTCTTTCGCCAGATGTGAATGATCCGGCCCTTCGCAATGTGACTTTTGATCAACTTGTGGAAGCATACCACGCTCAGATCGTCGCCCTTGTTGAAGGCGGAGTGGATGTATTGATGCCGGAAACAACCTTTGACACACTCAACCTAAAAGCAGCCATTTTCGCTTTGGAGCATTTCTTCGATTCAAGCGGAAAAAGGCTGCCAGTCATTCTTTCTATTACAATAACCGACGCGTCAGGGCGTACTCTGTCTGGTCAAACCACGGAAGCATGTTGGAACTCCATTGCTCATGCAAAGCCCTTGGGAGTAGGACTGAATTGTGCATTGGGAGCCGACGCAATGCGACCCTACCTGCAAGCACTTTCACAAAACGCAGATTGTTTTGTACATTGTTACCCCAACGCGGGACTACCTAATCCATTGGCTCCTACTGGTTATGACGAAAAACCGGCTGACACTGCTGACTCCCTCTTTACCTTTGCGGATGAAGGCCTTTTAAATATGGCGGGTGGATGCTGTGGTACTACTCCCGACCACATTCATGCAATCGCCGAAAAAATGGCTGAAGCCGCACCCAGAAACCTTGCTCAAGTTGAGCCCGCAATGCGACTAAGCGGCCTAGAGCCTTTTGAAATAAAAGGACAATCTAAATCGTTGATCATGGTAGGCGAACGAACGAATGTTACTGGTTCTCCGAAGTTTCGTAAATTAATCGAAGCTGGAGATTATGATTCCGCCCTTAAAGTTGCCAAGCAACAGGTGGAAAATGGAGCAAATATTATAGATGTGAATTTTGACGCTGCCTTGCTTGACGGGGAGAAATGCATGACAAAGTTTTTGAATCTCGTTGTTTCTGAGCCCGATATTTCCCGGGTCCCTATCATGATTGACAGTTCGAAATGGTCGGTAATTGAGGCTGGACTAAAAGTCATCCAAGGAAAGTGCATCATCAACTCAATTAGCCTTAAAGAAGGTGAAGACACCTTTAAGAAACACGCCCGTTTGGCCATGAGCTATGGTGCTGCGGTCGTGGTGATGGCGTTCGATGAAAAAGGACAGGCTGCAACCCTTGATGAAAAGGTACGCATTTGCGAAAGGGCTTACAAAATCTTAGTCAATGAAGTTGGGTTTCCCGCATGGGATATTATCTTTGATCCCAATGTTCTCACGCTGGCAACAGGCATGGATGAGCATAATACCTATGGGATTGATTTCATCGAAGCATTGCGAGAAATTAAAAAACGTTGCCCACATGTCCGCACCAGCGGGGGAATCAGTAATGTTTCTTTTTCTTTTCGTGGAAACAATCATGTTCGCGAAGCCATGCATGCATGCTTTCTCTACCACAGCTGCCAAGCTGGCTTAGATATGGGAATAGTCAATGCGGGCATGCTTGCAGTCTATGACGAAATTGAGCCGGAATTGCGTGATCGTGTGGAAGCGGTGGTCTTAAACAAATCAGCCGGAGCCGGAGAGGAATTATTGGAACATGCTGAGCGTATTAAGGATTTAAACGAAAACCGAAAATCCGAAGGTCCCGACCTATCCTGGCGAGAAAAACCAGTCTCAGAACGATTAAGTTATTCTTTAGTCAAAGGCATTGGCGATTATGCTGAAGTAGATGCTGAAGAAGCCCGTCAAGAATTGGGGCGCCCTTTAGATGTGATCGAAGGACCTCTAATGGATGGGATGAAAGTAGTGGGTGACCTCTTCGGAGATGGAAAGATGTTCCTTCCTCAAGTTGTTAAAAGTGCTAGGGTTATGAAAAAAGCGGTAGCTTACCTCGAGCCCTTCATGGAAGATGAAAAGGATGGTTCCGAATCTAAAAAGCGTGGAACTATGGTTATTGCGACTGTTAAAGGAGATGTTCACGACATTGGCAAAAATATCGTCGGTGTGGTTCTCGCCTGTAATAATTGGGATGTGATTGATTTAGGAGTGATGGTTTCCTGCGACAAGATACTCGATTCAGTTGCTGAACATGGTGCTGATGTTCTTGGATTGAGTGGTCTAATTACTCCATCACTCGATGAAATGATCCACAATGCTAAGGAAATGGAAAGGCTTGGATTAAAAATCCCCTTGCTAATTGGTGGTGCAACAACCAGCCGAGCTCACACTGCGATCAAGATCACTCAGCATTATTCAGCACCTGTTATACAAGTTCCCGACGCATCCCTGGTAGTGAATGTATGCAACGATGTTTTGCACCCTAAAAAGTCAAAGGCTTACATCGAAGCATTAGAGACCGAACAGACCCGGATGCGCGAACAGCATGAAGCCCAGGGCGAACGTCCGCTCCTTAAACTGGATGAAGCTCGTTCCAAGGGATTGTCTTTTGACTGGGAAAAACAGGAAATCTCCGAACCTTTGGCAGATAATTTAGGCACTCACCACCTCACTCCTAATCTAGAAGAGGTTTTAGAGTTTTTTGACTGGTCTCCATTTTTCTGGGCTTGGGAATTGAAAGGTACTTATCCTCAAATTTTCGACAAAAAAAACACTGGTGAAGAAGCACGGAAATTATATGACCATGCTCAGGAACTACTGGAAGATATCATCGGGAATAAAAGATTCACCTGCCAGGCAATGGTAGGAATATGGCCTGCTCATTCATTTAAAGATGATGTGGAATTATTCACGAATTTGTCGAAGAAAAAATCCTTAGGAGCTTTCAGGTTTGTTCGTCGACAACAAGTCTTGCCCAATCAATCACAATTCTGCCTTTCAGATTTTGTAGCCCCCAAAGATTCGAAGCGCATGGATTACCTCGGGGCTTTTGCAGTAAGTGCTGGAGACGAGGTAGATCAAATGGCCGAAAAATACAAAGTGGATAATGACGATTACACATCTATTCTCATTAAATCACTTGGAGATCGTTTCGCTGAGGCCACCGCTGAATATGCACACAAAACAGTTCGGGACCTTTGGGGGTTTGGCAAAACCGAAGGCCTTACTAACAAGGAATTAATTGCGGAAAAGTATCGGGGAATCCGGCCGGCCGCTGGTTATCCCTGCCAACCTGATCATACTGAAAAGGATTTAATTTGGGATCTCTTAGATGTAGAGAAGCACATCGGTCTAGAACTTACCGAATCTCGGGCTATGTATCCTGGCTGCTCTGTATCTGGTCTCTATTTCTCTCACCCAGAGGCTAGATATTTCAATGTTGGAAGCTTAGGAAGAGACCAAGTGGAGGACTATGCGACACGTAAAGGATGGACCTTTGAAACAGCGGTTAAATGGTTACGCCCCAATCTCGGATTCGACGCCTAAAGCATAAACTCTCCCTTGATCTATACGGAGTAACCCTTTGGCATTGCAGGACAGCCTAGGAAAAAGTATAGATTCTGCGCTATGAAGGAAATGTCTCCCGTCGAGGAAATCCGCCATTCTGCCGCTCACGTACTTGCCACTGCGGTTCTTCGGTTGTATCCCGATACCCAGTTGGATATCGGGCCGCCCACTGACTCCGGCTTTTATTACGACTTTGACTCAGAGGTCCCGTTTACTCCCGAAATCCTTTTGGAGATTGAGGATGAGATGAAGAAAGTAATCAAAGAAAACCAACGCTTTGAACGGTTGGAAGTGAGCCGCGAGGAAGCGGTTTCTATGATTAAAGAGATGGGTCAATCCACCTATAAGTTAGGGCGATTGGATGACATACCCGCCGGCGAAACCATTTCATTTTACCGCAACGGTGAATTTCTTGATCTTTGTGCGGGTAGCCATGTTTCTTACACCAAAAAAATCAAGGCTTTCAAATTGCTAAACATTGCCGGTTCTTACCACCGTGGGGACTCTTCTCAAAAACAACTTCAAAGAATTTACGGTACTGCCTTTGCCAGCAAAGATGAACTTTCCCAGTACCTTCAACGCATCGAAGAAGCCAAACTCCGGGATCACCGGGTAGTAGGTAAAGACCTTGGTCTTTTTCATATCGACGAACAAGTCGGGCAAGGATTAGTTCTTTGGAAACCAAATGGTGCGATTATTCGTCAGGAGTTAGAGGGCTTTATAACCGAGCAACTCAACCTGCAAGGCTACTCCCAAGTCTATACTCCACATATTGGAAAACTCGACCTCTACCGAACATCCGGTCACTTTCCCTACTATCAGGATTCTCAATATCCTCCGATTATACATCGTGAATGCCTCGAAGAATTGGCTGAGGAGGGATGTACCTGTTCAGAACTCTCCAATAAGTTGGAAAAAGGAGAAATTGACGGATACCTGCTCAAACCAATGAATTGTCCGATGCATATTCGTATCTTCAAATCGGAACAGCATTCCTATCGCGATTTACCCGTACGCCTTGCAGAATTTGGAACGGTATATCGTTGGGAACAATCTGGAGAATTAAATGGTATGACTCGTGTGCGTGGATTCACTCAGGATGACGCTCATTTATTTATTCGAGAAGATCAATTACAGGATGAAATCCAAGGCTGTTTAAGCTTGGTAAAATTGGTATTTTCTACCCTCGGCATGAATGACTACCGGGTGCGGGTAAGCCTGCGGGATCCCGAATCTGACAAGTATGTCGGTGCCCCCGAAGCATGGGACAAGGCGGAAACAGCACTTCGACAAGCAGTCAAGACTTTGGGTGTGGATTATGAGGAAGAACTCGGTGAGGCAGCTTTTTACGGACCCAAGATCGATTTTGTGGTCAAAGATGTCATTGGGCGAGAATGGCAACTTGGCACCGTTCAGGTGGACTACAATTTGCCTGAGCGATTCGATCTTTCCTATGTGGGTAAAGACAATCAAAATCATCGCCCAGTTATGATCCATCGAGCTCCATTTGGATCAATGGAACGATTTTGCGGTGTATTAATCGAACATTTTGGTGGAAATTTCCCAACTTGGCTCGCACCGGAACAGGTTCGCCTTCTTCCAATGAATGACGATCTAATCCCTTATGCCCAATCCTGTCTTGAAAAACTTAAAGCAAAGGGAGTCAGAGCAAGCATAGATGGCCAGTCCGCAAAATTGGGTGCAAAAATCCGCAAAGCCGAAACTGACAAGATTCCACACATGTTAATCTTGGGAAAGAGGGAGGCTGAAGAAGGCAAGGTATCGTTGCGCTCACGAAACAATCCTGATCTTGATGGCCCGCTCATAATGGATGAAATCGTAACCTTAATCACTTCAGAGATTAGCTCTAAATCTCTTCCGAAATCGCGTTCTGCCACCAACTAAAGGCTAATTATTATGGGCATGAGAAATTTGTCCGACCGGCAAACAATCGATAGAAAATGTACAATGAGTTCATTGACCAAATCATCAATCATCAGTCGATTTATCAATCTGCCCTTTTTGATCGTGATTCATGCTTATCGTTTCTTTTCTCCAGTTAAACAGCTTATTTTAGGTCCATACGCGTGCTGCCGTTTCCATCCGACATGCTCTGAATACGCGCTCGAGTGCTTTCGTTCC
>ERZ1046876.1557-NODE-1557-length-15079-cov-6.196552_pt1 | contig 15079 bp, 10 predicted proteins | sample MGYA00383094_ERZ1046876 | MGnify/ENA primary metagenome ERZ1046876 (study PRJEB29581, sample SAMEA5548364) | metagenome | biome: marine; feature: coastal; material: water | depth 50 m | study: Short-term variability in the microbial, nano- and picoplankton...
ATAAAGCCTGAGCAGTGTAATAGAGACTGTAAAATTTATGCCCCTGATCTCCATATTTTGCATTATCTTTTAAGTATTCTAAGGAGTTTTTGTAAGCATCCGTGTGGGTTCTATCGGATAAAGAGAATACAAGTGACGCAATCGAGGTTCTGGGTAAGTTTGGCCCGGTAGCCGAAGAGTACCCAACTCCACCATTCGTGTTTTGGCAGTTGGTTATGTAGTCAACGGCTTTGTTTATGGTATTTTCCGGTACTTTCATGCCAGCGTTTCTTGCGGCAAATAATGAGACTAGGACTGTGCCGGAAACCGTAGTATCAGCATCTCTACTGTCAGGCTTGTATCTCCATGCTCCTTTGGGATTCGCTTGTGCAGCACTCACGCTTAATGAGACAGCATTGTTGAGGGCAGGGCCAATTCGCTCGTCGTCAAGTGTTCCGTAGAGTTCAGAAAGAGCGAGAGTGGCAAAGCCATGATTATACATGGTGGCACCAATAAACCCAGTTTCTGAATTTTGCCTTTCAAGTATTGAAGAGAGAGATTTTTTCACCGCTTCTGCATAAGGTCCAAACTCCGGGTCATCACCCCTTGAGATAAAAGCAAGGATACAAATTCCAAGAACACCAGCTTGATCGCCATATGAACTTTCAGACCACAGACCATTTGGATCTTGAGTAGATGATAAGTATCTCAATCCTTTCTGATAACTAGAATCCAAGGCGTTCACGAGGGAGTCGCTTTCAGATTCAAAAAGGTCTTGAGCGGAAACAAAACCTGCCCAAAAAAAGAAAAAAGTACTTTTCGCACAGAGGTAAATGTTCATTTTCCAATTTTTTCTAAGTAACGTTCCATTGCTTCTTTAAACTCAGGGGGAATGGTTGGGATAACTGCACCACCAGTCTTAGGTTTGCGAGAATGAAAATGTACTTTCATGTTTTCTTCTCTGATCTGCTCAAGCTTGCCACTTTCTTTTCCTCCTTGATTATTTCCACCCCCGGTTTTCCCTGCAGCCTGACTATTGCCTTTACCTTTTTTGGATTTTTGCGACTTCGACTGCATCAATAAAAAATCCATCGTACTTACCTCCTGGCTTACTTCATTTCTATCGTCATTTTGTTGACCTTCGACCAACAGGTTAATGATATCGCTTACCAAATCCCTTGCTATTACTTGCTTACCTTGTGTCTTTTCACAGGTGTTTGCTCTGCGGAGTAAATCATAGGCTTCAGCCATAGCGGTGTGGGCTTCGTCGATTAAGGGATTTAAAGCTTCATTGGCCAAAGCAATTTGTGAATCTGTTAAATCAATTGCCAGTTCATTTTGTGATTCACTCAATTTTTGGCTCCATAATTCATGATCCACATCCAAAATATCTTGGTTTATTAATTTAGTCTTCTGAAGGATATTTTTTTGTTTTCTTTTAATTTTTAAAAGCTCAAGAACTTGAGCGGCTGTATCTTTTCCTGACGATGAACCTTCTCCTCCACCTTGACTAGATTTGGCTATCTGATTTTCAAGAATCCTAGCCCATGTAGAAAATTTATTCTGCCAGGTAGAAAGCTCATTCAATGCTTTTAGAGTTATATTGTCGCCGATTTTTTGAGTAATTGAATTTAATCCAGAATCTACTTTTGATCCGTGCATGAGTAAGTTTACTTCTTGATAAGCTGTCACACCAGTTCTTTCATAATACCTACTGATTTCATTATGAGCTTCCTTGGCCTCTTACCGAACCTGTTCTTGAAATCCTTGAAGTTCCTTTATGATTCTCAAATCTTGATCAGAAAGAAAGCTTTTTGATTGGCCAAGGGTGTGAGGCATAATAGTGATCAGATCGATCGAAATACTTTTTTCCCTAAGCCCCAATTCATTTAACCTCTGGGCGAGTGACCTGGCTTCTATTAGATCTATCTGCTTTGTTAATTCTTGCAGAAGATTCTTCAGCCTTATTAATGCTATTTCCTGGTTTTGAATAGATACCAGTAAATGGCCGTTTATATTGGTTTTGGCCGACTTGCTTGCTTCGGTCAGTGATTCCTTTGATGGAGCCATTTGTTCATTTGCGATTCCGGTCATTTCATTTACCGAATCAGTGAAATCCTTCAAAGTGGAAGCATCAAAAACTGGATTTTCTGTGGCGTATTTTAAAAGAGTAAAACCAGTTTCAACAGATGATAATAGGTCTTGGGTAACTAATTTTTGTTGCTCAGCAAGTTCAGAAATGACGTTCGTGTCAAAAGATGTATATTGGTGATTTTTTGAATCAGCCAATCTAGACTTTTGTAGAATCGTTTGGCTTTGAAGACTTTCCTGTTTCCTTGATGTTTCTGCAACTTTTGAAAGCAATCCCTCCATTTTTTGGATAATAAAATCTGCGTGTTCCTGGGCTCCTATGATCTTTAGTTTTGGCGAGGATGATTTGGTTGATTTTCGTTCTGGAAATCGATCATTTACTGACAGGGTTAAGGAGATTTGATCCTTGTTTTGTAAGCCAAAAAAAGAAGGGTCAAAGGGATACGATATATTTAATTCTGTTTTATTAGCTTCATTAAACTTTTGAGAGATTAACGAATGCTTAATGATGGCTTGATCAGGTTTAAAAATTTCAAGTTCTAGGGCGAAAGAAGAAATACCAAAATCATCTTCGGCTTTGATGTGAAAACTCCTCGATTCAAATTCTAAAATGGGAGAGAAATTATCAAGCAGATCAACTTCCGAAGTCGGGGGGGTATCCTCAAATACTTTCATATCAAGAAGATACTTTCTTGCCTGGGTAAACATTGTACGATCTTCAAAATGTATCTGTATTTCTTGGTTTTTTTTCAGAAGAGGTAGATTAAAAATAAAGTCTCGGTCTTGAGGTAGTTGATAATCAAGCCAGTCATTACATCTTAGTGAAATATTAGATAACCTTTTATTAGCTTTTCCTTGAAGAGATATTTCACTTCCTCGTAAGAACGGTGAATTTTCCATTAGAAGATTCACTTTAGTCTGTGGGTATGCGAGATAATTTGGCCATGTAACCACTGCTTCTAGCATTGATAATGAAGGGCGATGGCTTGGGGAGATTTTAATAGACTGGAAGAAATCCCCGCACCTTAGATTAAATGTAGAATCGGTTTGCAGTGGAGGAATGGTAAATTCAAAAAAATGACCGTTGGACCTAGAAATTTCTCTGAAGTCTAAATTTTTTTCGCTCTCGAAAGATGCTGATTTTGGAAAGATTCTAGAATTTTTAGAAAAAGGAAAACGTAGGACAACAGATTCATTTTTTGGAATGAATATTTCAGGATTTGCAACCAGTAGATTTGTAAGACTTATTCTTTCTGTTTGATTCCATGGTGTAATCCATCTCTCAATCGAATTTCTTAATAATGCTGGAAATACACCCGCAATCAAGATCGCCGAGGAAGCAAATAATGCGAGGGTTAAGTATGCACTTTGATTAGCCCGCTGAGGGAAAATGGTTCTAATGTTTACGGATGAAATTTCTTTTTCAAATTTAGCCTGTTCAGCATAGAATAACACTTTTGCAGTTTTCAGATTTTGGTAGTCCTGTTTGTTTGATGCTATTTCCACAATGCCTAATAGTTTTTCACCATGGGTACGGTAAGTCTTTCTGACTTGTTTGGATAACCAAAGCCAAGATGTATGAGCAGTTGTTAGAAAGAGATAATACCTGAAGCCAAGATAGAAAATACCTGAAAAAGAAACCGCTAAAATGATTCCCCTTACAACCTGAGGGGTATCAGTGAAACGGTCAGATAAGAAAGTGGTAAGCCATGATAATAAAACCCACGAGATGGCATATGCCATGAATTGTTTAGCTTTCCAAAGTGCGGCAACCTTAGCTAGTTGACTAAGGAAGAATTTTATGGGGTATGTAAGTGTGAAATCTGACATCGAAAATTGTGGCTATAGAATGTTACTATTTAGAGAATTTCGTTCTTAAACTAATCCCAGCAACTTCCTTCCTGTCCAGTAAATCACTAACAAAGCAAAAAGAAATCCACCCCAATGAAGGTTGGTCCGAAGTCGGTGGATTGTAACGGTCTGCTTCGGAGAAAGTGCAGTTTTAAGTTTGGGTAATAATCGTTGCCAATTTTCGTAAGATTCTGAGGATCCTCCTGTTATTTCACAAAGTGTTGAGAGGGGTCGAGTTATAACCTGCCTTCCCTGTTTTTCAGTCGTGTCGGAATTCACGGATAAAGTGGTCGTTAGCTTACGTTGATCTACATTAGTGAAAACAGTCACCATTAGATCCCCGGGGTCTCTTGCAATAATACTCCCTGTATAAACACCTTTAGCATCTTTCACCCGTGAAAGTTGAACAGTTTCGCTTATCCCACTCTGGTGGACTATATTGGCATTGATATAGTTTGATTCTAGCGGAAACCCTGCTGGATCCATGACTATACAATGTAAGAGAACTTGATCACCAATATCGGGTTTTTCGGGATGAGTTATGAGACGGATGCCTTCATTGCTTGCTTGATTTCTTCCGCGCGCCATCCACCTTACAACTTGGCTCCAGAAACGATAGTGATACTTGTCTTCGACTCCTCTCCTCCATCTCCATACAGAGTCTGTACCAAGAAATAATGCTTTACCTGCCTGATGATGTCGAACAACGAGGAGAGGCATTTTCCCCCAATCTGATGAATAATTCGAGTGGGTGGCAAGTACTTCAGACCCAGGCTTACTTTTCTTTACTATTGCAGACCAGAAAAACCCAGGGAGGTTTGCCCAAAAATTTCGATCTGATTGACCCGCACCTCTCAAGTTAGTAAGCCAATGCTGCATACCTCGATCGGTAAGTTCCAGGTTTGCTGGATTTATAGTACCTAAACCTGATGGATTTTTTTTGTCAAAATGAACAGGTAATAAGTGACCAATGGGCGAGTCTTCAAAAGTTAATTGTTTTCCTTTTCTCCCTGGGATGAAAACAATGCCCCCTGCATGATTTTTTACAAGCTCTTCTAGTAACTCGGCATTTTTTTGAGTTATTTCACTTGGAGCTATTCCAATATCTCCAAGGAAGACGACGTCAAAAGATGTCATTTCTCTTAGGTTCCGAGGGAACTGCTCTAAATATTCATTACCTTGAGCGGGCTTAAGGTTTGGACGGAAAAGCAAAGATTTTACTTCAACGCCAGGATCTCGAAGTAGGGCATTCTTTAAAAAGCGATACTCCCACCTTGGGGTCGTATCAATGAGTAGAACTTGGATCGTTTTTTCTTCAACGCGAAGGTCGAATGATTGGTTATTATTATTTTGGAAAGTTTCGCCGCTTATGCCCTTGAGCTTTAAGCTCATCTTGTACTTGCCTGTCTTTAAAGGGAGCCAACAGATGTTTCCGGATTGGGAGGAACTAGGATCGAAGTGAACGACAGAAGACTGCACCAGATCGTTGTTCGCGTACAGCGAAAGAACAGAGCTTTGAGGGGTTTTAAATGTATTTTTTACCTGCCAGTTAACTACGATTTTTTCTTCTTTGAGGGTAAAGGCAGGAGCCCAGGTATGTTCAAGGTCTAAGTCGGGCAGAGTTTTATGACTTCCGGTAAAGATGCTGAAAATAGATATATTTTGATCACTCAGTTTGGGGGCACTTTGAGTAACGGGTGGACCAAGATTGGAATCACCGTCAGTAAGCAAGAGAATCCCTTTCAGATCGTGAAATTTATCAACCGTACTTGTGATGCAGTCGTAAATATCAGTTCTTGTATCCCCATAATGTGAAGAAAATAGCTCAATGTAAATGGAAGCATTTTTTTCCAACTCTTTAAAGTATGGTGACTGAATCATTGCCTCAGCCCATTCCTTCCTGGCTTTAATTGTCGATTGGTTCAGGTGCATATCGACCGTATCCATGCTTTTGGACTTATCTACAAGAACAGCTAACTGCGGCTTATTTTTACTCGTTAAAATATTAATTTTTTCTGGATTCAGTAATGTGAGACAAAAAAAGCAAAGGATTAAAAAACGGAATATTTCCAGAAAACCACACAACATTTTTTTCTTCGTCCGTATCCAAGTTTTCCAAGAAAATAAAACGGTCAATGTAAGGATGCAAATAACAAGGAGTCCATCGGTAAGACCGACATGTATGTTCCAATTGTACCAGCTCAGTTCCATGATTTACCGAATTGAATTTAGTTTGGGAGGCAATGAAAAGAATGACTCAGCTAGTAGCAATCCGACTGCGACCAGAAGCAACGCTTTCCATATCTCTTCATCCTTTCCAATATCCATAGTAGAGGTTTGACCTCGCCATCCAAATTCAGCCAAGGATAAGAAATCCATTATCTCTCCCTTCGTTACAAACTCCATATCATTTTCTCTTTGAGGCCGATTGTAGGCTGAGAATCCCTTGTCCACTTGGTAGATCCCCGCGTTCGTAAAAGGGGAATCATCTTGCTCTCCAGTGACAGCATTCGCTGCTGGCAGTTCTGAGTATTGAGCATTTCCACAAACCCCAAAAAAGGTTTGGTTCTGTGCCACACTGGATTGATAAATTCTTTGAATAATTGGCACCAAAAGAAATCCGTCTTCTAGGTTTGACCATGGGGTTACAGGAAGAGTGGAAAAATAATAATGCACACCTTGACCTGTTTTCTTCTTGGTTACAAAAGGTTTACCGTCATCATAAAAAGCAAGAGCTTTCCCAACGGTAGGAATAGCCCTTTTACGTGCTTGAAAGAAGGAAAAGGGCAGGGGTTGACCTTTTGAAGTATTTGCAAGAATTCCTATTTCTTTATTCCATTGATTAACTTGAAAGAAGTTTCCCTTCTTCCTTGTTTCCATTGCGAGCCAATTCCTTACGCTGTTATTTGAATTAATGGACTGTTTACCTGGGAATGAGATGATTGTTCCGCCATTTTTTAAAAATGCTAAAAAGTATGATGAATTTATACCTTTATTTGTGCCTTGTAATATCAGGAACTTTTCTTGTGACAGGCTCTTGTCATTAATGGCTTTGGGGCTGATTGTAGAAAGTATTAAATTGGGTTCAACTTGAGCAGCCGCTAATAGAATTTTCTCGATTTTTTTGTCTTCTATGCAAAACAGTATCTTCTTTGGGTCTTTCAAGGTAGTTGTTAGAAAGGCATCATTATCTGCTTCGCATGAATCAGTAGGGATGGCTAGGCGCACCCATTTGGGTTTACTGTTTTTTGAAAGAGCAATTTGTGGACTAAACAAATTGCTGGAACCACTCAGATTTAAATCCATAATCCGCGTATTTTGGTCTGTCTGAATTTCAAGAGTAAGCCCCTCCGGAGATTCACTAGAACTTTCGATTAAAAGTTGGGGTCTAATGAAGTCTTCATTGTAGGTAATTTTTTCTATGGAAATGGACCGATTTAAAAAAGTTGATAGCTTGATTGGGAAAATTTTTAATTCCCATTGTGTATCTTTTTTTTCCAGGTATTCAGTTATATTTTGTAGAGTTGAGGAGTTACTTGGTAAATCCCAACTGCTTTTCTGCATGTCTGAATAAACCAGGATGCTAGCTTTCTGGACAGATTCTCTGGTAAGCCACTCCATCACTCGCTTGATCGATTGTGGAAGGTTGGCTGCTGTATCCGTTGGTTGTAGTACTTCGTCAAGCAATGCTGGGTTTTGTGCCATGGATTCGTTTATCATGAAGGGCTCAGTTCCTAGAGTGTCGAAGAGAATGATTTTTTTCCCCCTTTGCCGCATCAATGTGGATAGTATTTGTTTCCGAGCAGTTTCTTGCAGGCTGAGAGAAGAGTTGGCAGACATTCTTCTCATGCTGGTCGACCTATCGATAATGCAAACGAGTGTGCTTGGTTTATATTCTGAAAATGACAGCCAATTGGCTCCTTGTTCAAAAAGTGGCCTGGCTAATAAAAAAATGAGTGAAAGCAGAAGAAAGACTCTCAAAAGTAGAGGTACCCAATGGCTTATTTTTGAGAATTTTGAATCCTTTTTTTTGGCTTTTAGAAGAAATTGCATGGCCGCCCAAGATTGTTTCTTGTGCCGAAAGAGGTTGAGAAGGTGTATAATAATTGGTGCCAAAATAAGGCACAGCCCAAATAAAGCCACCGGTTGAAGAAAGCTCACTTTTTTCTACTGAAATTAGGATCAGTCGCAAATGGCTTAAGTCCATCTGAAAGAGTTAAGTGAGTCGATAGCTTGTGATAGGAACTTTGGGTTTCTAGGCATCCTTGCTCGATTGTGTAGATATGGCTCTTTAATTTATCTAAGTATTCATCTCGTACAGACTGTGGGTCACTTATGAGAGAATTTCCATTTTCGAGATCAATAAATCGAGTCGGACGAGTAAAATTAAAATTCTCTTCCTGTTTGTCTAGTAAGTGGAATAGTAAGAGTTGATGCTTGCGGTCTCTGCAATGATGAATCCCCTGCTTGATGTCATCGGCTTCTTCAAAGAAATCAGAGATGACAATGATAAGTGATCTCTTTCCACTCGATTGTGCTAACCTGTGAATGCTAGAGGAAATGCTCTGATCTCCCTCTGCTTTTGCCTGCAATAAAGCTTGGAGGATGGTGTTCATCTGTGCAGGGTTTCTTTTGGCACTGCTAGTAATAGAAGAATTGATACTGGATAAATCCATACCTACTGCATCTCCTTGCTGGAGGAATAAATAAGAAAGTGTACCCACTAATTTTTTCCCGTACTCGAACTTGGAAATTTGATTACCAAAGTTCATCGAAGCACTCGAATCTAGCAGGAAATGGCATTGTAAGTTGGTATCTGCTTCAAATTCTTTCAAGTAAAACCGTTCCGTTCTTCCCAGAACTCGCCAATCAAGTCTTTTGAGGTCATCTCCGGGGGAGTATTCTCGGTATTCTGCAAACTCTACACTCGAGCCCTTATGGCTACTTCCGTGGTAACCACTGATTGTTCCCATCATCGCCTGTGTGCTTACCTGAGGGGTTCCGACCAATTTTGAGATAGCTTTCTGGTCAATGTAGTCTCCGGCTTTCCTCATTGTTGGCTTCATAGCCTAGTCATTGGCTTTCCTTACTTCTTTGATAAGCCTTTGAATTACTTGAGAGCTTGTGATGCCCTCAGAGCGAGCATGGAAATTGGTGATAATCCGATGGTTCAATACAGGTTCAGCTATAGATTCTAGGTCTTGTTCAGATACAATATAGTTGCCATTGATAATGGCTTGGGCTTTGGCACTTTTAATCAGAAATTGAATAGCTCGGGGACCGGCTCCCCATTCAACTACTTCTTTTAACCAGTTTGGGGCATCTTGGGATTTGGGTCTTGTTTTTCTAACTAGATCCACCGCGAGCTCATATATGTGGTCTGGAACTGGAATTTTTTCAGTTAGGTCTTGGTATTCTATTAATTTTTCACCTGTTATGACCTCTTGTAAGTTAGGAGTACCTCCGATCGTAGTTTGCTTGGCAATAGCAAGCTCTTGTTCTCTCTCGGGATAATCCATTCTGATGATAAACATAAATCGATCGAGTTGTGCTTCAGGAAGTGGGTAGGTGCCTTCTTGTTCAATCGGATTTTGAGTTGCTAAAACAAAAAAAGGGTTAGTGAGTACATGATTTTTGCCTGCCACGGTAACATGTTGCTCCTGCATTGCTTCTAATAAGGCAGACTGGGTTTTGGGAGGTGTCCGGTTTATTTCATCCGCTAGGATAACATTAGCAAAAATTGGACCTTTGATAAAAGTGAAGTCGCGACCTTCTCCATCGTTTCTTTGCTGTAAGATTTCAGTACCCGTTACATCAGATGGCATAAGGTCTGGAGTAAATTGAATCCGCCCAAAAGATAGAGAAGTGGTTTGGGCAAGAGAATTGACAAGCAAGGTCTTGGCTAAACCAGGAACACCCATCAATAACCCATGACCTCTAGATAACAAACAAAGAAAAAGTTTCTCAATCGCATCTTCCTGACCAATAATCATTTTGCTTAACTCTGCTTTGATATCGAGAAAAATATTTTGTAAAGATTTAATCTGATTAACTTCGTTATCCTTGATTGAGGAAGAAGAAGTAGTTTCAGAGGTGTTTTTCTGATCAGAAGTTTCTAAGGTCATGAGGTTGTAATAAATAAACTATTCGGAAAATCTTGCTAATTGAAGGCAGTGATTCATAAAAATATTATTCTTTTCATGATTAGAGTACATCGTAAATACAAGGTTTTAAAGCACAAGACCACGAAAGAAATGGTAGAAGAGGTCAACCGATTGATTCAGCATGAGTATAAGGATAAAGAAGGATTCTTATTTCAATCTTCGGGAAGATGGCAATGCTTGGGTGGTTTGGTTTATTGTGAGAAAGATAGTATTTGGGTGCAGTCCATGGTATTTATTCAGGAGGAAAATGCATAATTTATGCATGGATAACTGTATTAATTAAAGAATTTATATACTTTATTGTTGCTAAATACATTTTTTTATTTAATTAATGTTACTTCTGGTCTGATTAATTTCATCTAGAATACATATAAAGTCGGCGATTTGGGCAAAGTCGTCGACTTTTTTGTGGATGCCAACTTACTACAATTTGACATTTACGCAGAAAAATTAGAATAAATTATTTGTTCCGCTTTTTTCTTTCCACCAATAAAATCATATTTATTCATGAAAATTAAACCACTCGTTTCTTGCCTAGGAATTTTAACTCTTTCACTGTTTGCGATCATAGGCTTTGCTCAAAGCAAAAAAAGTCCTAGCGTTTCTCCGCCAAGACTGCCCATGAATATCCCCCCCCCTCCAAATTTTGCATCGATGGGATCCAAGGCTGGTAAGTATCAGATTATCAGTGCCGAATACTACTCGCAGGATGAAAAAGCATATTTATACAAACGCTTAATCAAGTTTGATACTACTACAGGTGAGGGATGGGTACTCGTTTCTAACCTCACCTCTGCAGGAGAGAAAAGGAAATGGGTTCCTTTACTTAATGAGTAGTAAAAAAGATTACTGATTCCCTAAGGGGAGAAGTTTTAGGATTTATCAAGCTTGGCGTTTATACCTTGTAGTCTCATTTCCAATCCCTCAATTTTTTTAGAAAGTTTTTTGTTTCGAAGAGAAAAATGTCCAATGAGGAGCATGATTCCAAACGCTATGATAATAATCTTCCCAATGGGAAACCCATCCCATGTTTTTTGCCAGGCAACATAAAAGGCAGCTGTCCCCATTACCAACAGGGAGAGGAGCATAAACCCATTGCCTACCAAACGCTTTAAACCCTCGGGGCGTTCGCGTCCAAGAATAACTTTATTATTCATAAGAAGAAAAAAGCTCAGGTAAGCCACCGGTATGAGGGTGAATCCGAGTATTGATGTTGGCACCGCCAACCAAAAAGCCGCATCGCTCCATATGAACGGTCCAAGGACTCCAATACCAGCAATTAAAGCACCAAAGAGAAATGTTTGGCCCCGATGTGGTTTGCCCATAATTTCGCACACGGCATGCCCGTTTATAGTCATAAGGACAATAATGGTGGAAATCGCCATGCCAAGAACCCCGATTCCAAAAACATAATGGGAGAAAGCTTTACTGCCAAATAAGCCTTCCAAGGAAGCCGCAAGGTTGAAAGAGTCTCGCTTGACAAGCATGGCCGCTAATTGTTTGTCAACTTCTGGTAATGAGGCAAGGACTTGGTCTTGTTGTACCGGGGCTAATTTGTTGTACTTCTCATCTCCCATTTCTGATCTGGCACGAGCAATGGTCAACTTGCTGTATCCTTGTTCCAGGTTGGATTGGAGGACTCGGTTCTCAAAATTACTGTAAGCTGATTCAGGTTTCCCATTAAATCGAGAACCCGCAGCGATTACAACGCAGGTGGTGGCAATGACATAAGGTATGAGTAGGGCGGTCCAAAGATCAAATTTAGCGAGCCCTCGGTGTGCCCGTCCCCATTTTCGACGTAGCAAAACAAACGGCATAAAGAATGTCATATTAATACCGACCGCGGTAGCCGCCGCCGATATCATCACATCTCTCTGCATGCTAATAATTTTTGTTTCCCAAAACATCCGAAATTTCCCTGCATCTTGCAAAAATGGTTGGTAAACTTCGGCAGGTTCATTGAGTAAGGAAAGGTTTGGGATAAATCCATTAAGAATACTACCCCAATCAAGTTCGCCGTTTGATCCTAATTTAAAGACGACACCAAAGAATGAGATAACCACAATTCCGACCATGAGTTTTAACACCCAATCAAAAACTTTTACACCTTTACTTCCTCGGTCATAAGACCAGACAACAACGAGGGCGATAGAGAGAATAAGAAGGCATGCCAAAGCTTTTCCCCAAGTATGGTTGAGGGAAGGTAGTAGGTTTTGAGTAAGGGCTGCCGTACCTAGAGAAAATTGGGGTAAGCACCAAACCACATTAGCCATGATCGTTGCAATTGCCCAACCCCAGCCGAGGACAGGATTGATTTCATTATTTATGGAAGTAAAAGGACTTTGACCCGTGGAAAGGGTTACGTGACTCACCGAGCTTAGCATTATAATACCAAGTAAGATTGCGACAGGTTGTAGCCATAAAAGACTGTAGCCAGCTAAAACACCAAGGAACAAACTGGAAGCAAGAGAGCCACCTCCCAAGGTTATGGCAGACTGTATCCACCCCGGTCCCGAAAGTTTAGAGTAAGCAAGTAGTCGGGAGCCTAATCCCTTCGCTTCAGCTTCTTGTAGATATTTCCCCTGATCAATGTTTGCCATACAGGTGTAAGTCTAACTTCCTGAAGTAAAAGTCAAGAAGTCATAATTGAGATTATCAATTGAAGATATGATTCGTGTAATAAATTACTTAACGGTCATGGTTCCGCGCATCATAGCAAAATGACCCGGAAATGTACAAACGAACTCATAGGAGCCAGTTTCTTTAGGGGCTGTGAATTTGATCGTATCGGATTCGCCCGGTCCCAATAATTTGGTATTTGCTACTACATCGTCTTTTATTGAGTCGGGGAGGGGATTGGTTGCATTTGCACCGGCGCCCAATGCTTTTTGCCCAAAAGCGATGGCACTTATTCCTTTCTTCAGGACAACGAGGTTGTGACCCATAGCAATTTTTGGAAGTTTGCCAGTGTTTTTGAGTGTAAGGGTGACAGGTTCTCCGGCTTTTACCTCGAATGTTTTTACATCAAATTGCATGGTGTCATTTCCATTAACCACAATTTCACTTGCGTGGACAAAGAATGAGGAGGTGAATAAGAAGAGTATAGGAAGAGAGATGAATTTCATTACTGGTTTTGGGTGTTTTAGGTTAGGGAAGGTAGAATTAAACTTTGTTGGATGGCATGTATCGATAATAAACTTCAAGCATCAGAATAGTCATGGTCGTTCGATAAAGGTCAGTATCGCCATGGAAATGATAACCATGGGGCCAGTGCCCGTCTTCGGATTGTGCTTTAGTCACGATTTGCTGGAAGTCTTTATTCCATGCACGCCAAAAATTGGCACCACCGGCACCGGTTGCTTGGAAGCAGGCTTGTGCATGATAGTACCAACCATACACATTAATTTTACTCCAATCTTTTTGAGCCTTACTCTCACTCACATTTGTTTGGATCCATGCGAGTCCTTTTTTGGCTTCAGCCGATTTTGCATTTTTCCAAATTTGCAAGGAAAGAACTCCCGTACCCGTCAAAGAGCCCTGTGCTGATTGTCCCCCATGACCGGTCATTCTGTATGAGAATCTTCCCGCACTGTCTTGGCATTTTTTTACATAAGCGATCGCTTTATCCATCGATTCATCCAGGCCCTCGATTGGAATACCTGTTAGTGCCGCAGCTTTTAAACCTTGTATGCACCATCCGGTAACAGAGAGGTCAGTGTGTGCAACCGGTCCTTTACCAAAGCCATACGCCCAACCTCCGTTTTCGTTTTGACCTTTAATAGTAAAAAGGGCGGCTCGTTTTGCATATTCTTTCAGCTTTGGGATTTTAGTCATGGTGTACGCTTCGCACAACGCATATGTACGGATACCATGTGCATAAGCCCCACTATTACTACTCCCTGTCATTTTGTCGGGAGAGAAACTTGTAAGGAAGTCGATCGCTTTTTGTACAGTCGGGCCGAATTGAGGGGAATCCTGAAGCTCGCAATGCCCTAGAAAAGCAAGCAAGGCCATGCCGGTCATCGATTGCTTATGCGAATCTTTACTATACCTGGGCTTGGCACCTTCAGGTGTTTTATCTTTATCTCCCCAGCCTCCGTCACTATCCTGCGTATTTTTAAGCCAGGTCAGACCTTTAATAATTGCATTTTCTGTGATCTCTTTTCCTCCTCCTGATCTCAATCGCGCCATCCTTTTTTTAGGATCGCAGCGCTGTTGCATCGTTTTGGGTAATGATAGACCAATTCCTGCCATGGCCTTTTTCATTTGATCATTATTCATTCCAACTTGAGCCATCGTTGGGGCGGCAGCTTCCACGACAGGTGCTAGATCTTTTACATCCAGTTCATTCAGATCAGGCAGGGAAATATCGGAGACTGCGGTGGTACGAAATTGTTGCTGAGTGCTCGGTTGTGATTTTTGCTGCCTTTGCATTAGCTTAACAACTTTTTGTTTTTCTTGCTGTTGTTCAGCTGGAGCTGTCCCAGCATCAGAAAAATCAGAACTGCCTTCACCTGCCGCTGCGACATATACAACAATGTTCCAAAGTGCTGCAAACGCACCTACCAAAATAAACAGAGAAAACAGTAAACTGTTTAATAGTCTGTACTCTCGCATGTATTGACCAAATGCACCTTCTACTGGTGGAGCGATGGTCATGTCGGGCGGAATATCCGCTTGATCTATAATTTGTTCGGGTGGTAGTTCAGCTTCATCCATAATGTTATATACAATTCGAATTTTTGATACTCTACAAAACAAATATTGCATTGGTCAAGTCGAGCAATTCATTGTAAAAATTATTTTTACTATGGATAACAATCACTTTGGGTATAAAACGACTCCCGTGTATAAAATTTTGAAAATCATTCTCATTTTGCTTAGCATGACCGCCTGCTGCTTGTCTGCAAATACGGATTGGCCCAAAATTAAGAAACTTGAAAACGGATGCTATGAATTTGATGGTGTAACCATCGATAAACAAAATCTTCTTA
>ERZ1046876.1572-NODE-1572-length-14995-cov-5.444511_pt1 | contig 14995 bp, 11 predicted proteins | sample MGYA00383094_ERZ1046876 | MGnify/ENA primary metagenome ERZ1046876 (study PRJEB29581, sample SAMEA5548364) | metagenome | biome: marine; feature: coastal; material: water | depth 50 m | study: Short-term variability in the microbial, nano- and picoplankton...
GAAAGATGCTGAGAAGCTAACTCCAAGCGACCTCTAATTTCACGCTGATAGCCTATTGCTGAGATCCATCTAACAGGTGGGTATTGATAAAAGGTGTTAGACGCTGAACACAATTTTGGTTAAAAAATTAAATTTTCTAATGAAGCATCAGCTATGGTAAATCCTAAAATAATTCTGTTGGGCTGTTGAAACTCGAGGGTTGCAAATACATAAAATTTTACCATTAATGTTCCTAAGTGCCCGGATGGCGGAATTGGTAGACGCGCCGGATTCAAAATCCGGTTCCCGCAAGGGAGTGAGGGTTCGACCCCCTCTCCGGGTACCATCTTTTTTATTATGGAAATTACCATTCGCAAAGGATTAGAATCTGATTTACCTGCCCTTCGGGACATTTTAAATTACTACATTTTAAAGACCGTGGTAACCTTTGAAATGGTCGAACTCTCCCTGGAAAACCGCAAAACCTGGTTCACGCAATTTTCAGAAGGTGGCCGTTACCAATTAATGGTGGCAGAAAAAAAGAATCATGTGGTGGGTTATGCCGCTAGCTTACGATTTCACCAACGTCCTGCTTATGCACCCTCAGTCATGACTAGCATTTACTTGCACCCAGACCATACCGGTGAAGGAATTGGGGAAAAGGTATATACCGCCCTTCTCAAAAACCTAAAGCTAACCCAAGATGTTCATCGTGCATACGGCCTCGTGGTGCTACCAAACCCGGGTTCAGTCAGGTTACATGAGAAACTAGGCTTTCAGGTCGCAGGTGTACTCAATGAGGGAGGATTTAAGTTCGGTCAATACCATGATGTACGGATGTACGAACACCGCCTACAATAACACTGCCCAGTTCTTTACACTGACCAAATGTCAAAAGTAAAGTGGGAGTGAGTCAGCTTATTTGAGATTAACTTGGCAATAAATCACTTACCATATCACGCTCTTCAGCAAGTTCATTTACCGAAGCATCAATTTTTTCTCGGCCAAAGTCATTAATTGTCAAATCTTGGACAATTTCCCAATTCTTTCCATCAGAACGAACCGGAAAGGAAGTAATAAGTCCCTCTTTAGTTCCATAACTTCCATCTGATGCAACACACACACTATTCCAATTGCCTGCTGGTGTGGGACTTGTCAGCGACTTAACAGTATCAATGGCAGCATTGGCAGCTGAAGCAGCTGAGGAAGCACCTCTTGCCTGAATAATGGCAGCACCCCGTTGCTGTACGGTGGGGATGAAATTAACATGAGCCCAGGTGTCGTCAGAAATAACTTCTGAAGCAGGGACATCACCAATTTTTGAATTATAGTAATCAGGGTATTGCGTGGCAGAATGATTACCCCAGATGGTAACATTAGAAACTTCTGAAACTTGACGATTCGCTTTCGCAGCCAACTGGGCCGCTGCTCTATTTTCATCGAGACGCGTCATGGCAAACCAACGGTCACGGGGAACATCCGGGGCGTTGTTCATCGCAATCAAACAATTGGTATTACATGGGTTACCAACAACAAGAACTCTGGCATCCGAAGCTGCATTGGCCTGGATAGCTTGGCCTTGGCCAGTAAAAATCTTACCATTTATTCCAAGAAGATCTCCCCGTTCCATTCCTGCTTTCCGGGGAACACTACCAACAAGTAATGACCAGTTTGCCCCATCAAACCCCTCGTTCAAATTAGATGTTGGACGGATATCTTTTAAAAGAGGAAAAGCACAGTCGTCTAATTCCATACAGACGCCCTCTAGAGCCTTCATTCCAGGCTCAATTTCGATGAGATTCAAGGCAACGGGTTGGTCTGGACCAAACAGCCCCCCCGAGGCAATACGAAAAAGAAGGGAGTAGCCGATCTGTCCAGCTGCACCGGTTACGGCAACACGAATAGGAGTTATATCATTCATAAAGTTTAAAATAAGTGGGGTAAAATAAGGACAATTAAGAAAAGCGAGTCTTATCTATTATCTCAGCGGCTTTACGAAGGCAAGCCTCTGTCTCGTCCCATCCTATACACCCATCGGTAATCGAAACACCATAATCAAGTTGCTCTACGGGGCGGGGAAACGGTTGCGTACCTGCATGCAGGTGACTTTCAATCATTACCGCATGAATACAGTCTGTACCATCTGCAACCTGGTTCATCACCGCATCCAAGACCAAGGTCTGCTTTGTTGCATCCTTCCCGCTATTGGCATGACTGCAATCAACCATGATGGAAGCTGGGGCTTTTACGGTATCCAACGCTATCTTTCCCAATTGCACATTCTCTGCGGAATAATTTGGGCCATCAGCACCACCACGAAGGATTAACTGACAGTCAGGGTTGCCTCCCGTAGTTACAGCTGACGCCTGTCCATCTTCAGTAATCCCAAGAAAGGTTTGCGGTTGAGTTGCCGCAATGATTCCATTTACCGCCGCCTTCAAATCTCCACTCGTTGCATTTTTGAAACCAACCGGCATGGATAGACCAGACGCCATTTGACGATGGGTTTGAGATTCCGTGGTCCTCGCACCAATCGCAGCCCAACACAAAGAATCTGCGAGGTATTGGGGAGTAATTGGATCAAGCAATTCAGTAGCTGTTGGAATTCCAAAATCAAGAACTTCGCCCAGGAATGAACGAGCAATTCGAAGACCTTCCGGAATGTCACAACTACCATTGAGTAGAGGATCCATAATAAGACCTTTCCATCCAACAGTTGTTCGAGGCTTTTCAAAATAGACACGCATGACTAAAAGAAGGCGGTCATTCAATTCGTTCTTTAGCCTGGCAAAGCGCTCAGCATATTCGCGGCAGGCGTCAAGGTCATGGATAGAGCATGGACCTACGACAGCCAGTAATCTTTTATCTTTCTGGTGAATAATTCCATGTATGTCGTTTCTCGCTTGCTGCACCACCAGGTTTTGTTCCGAAGAACGCAAGATTTCGTTACAAAGCTCGATAGGCTTTGGTAAGGCTTTTGAGTTGGTTATTCTTAAATTTGTTACTTGTTGCACGGTGAAGAACATAGAACGGAAGCTTGCATGAACAAGCTAAACTTTTACGAATAGTAAAGAATGATTATTTTTACCCACCTCTGCCCCCTCCCTGCATATCTTCAAGTTTCTGGAGAAGATGCCCAAAGTTATCTGCAAAGTCAGCTTTCTATCGATTTAGTTTCTATGGAGCCTTACGATATTCGGTTCGGACTACGATTGAATAAAAAGGGGAAAACCCAGGCTGGTATGTATGTCATCAAAAGCGACGAGGAAACCTTTTCATTGCTCAGTCGTGGTACTAGTGGCCTAGACTTAATCGCCTTAATGGAAGAAAATATTGTGGCTGACGATATTGAGTTTTGTGATCAATCCACGGAGTATGATCTTGTTACCGTATATGGTCCTAATGCAGAAGAAATCTTTAAAATTCTAAATCTCACCTGCCCCCCTGAAAAAAAGGTGTTACAGAATGAAGAAATTACGGCTTTCCTTGATTCTCGCCTAAAAAATAAGACTTACACCCTCCTCGTTCCTAAAAAAAATACCATATTGGAAAACGTCCACATCAGCTTTACAGACCAATCAGAAATAGAAGATGCACGCATAAGATCGGGTCTTGTGGCCATACCAAACGAAATAGGACCAGATGAATTACCGCAGGAAGGAGGACTCGAAAAAGAATGTGTTGATTTTCAAAAAGGCTGCTATCTTGGACAAGAAGTGATGGCACGAATTCACGCAATGGGAAAAGTTAGGAGGCAAACCTTACCCGTTGAATTTGAGTCATCAACCCCACCAATTCTCCCCACCCCCATATTTCATGACCAAAAAAAAGTGGGCCTGCTCAAAAGCTTTATAAAAGGAGTCCACGGATATGTAGGGATTGCTATTATTCACGAAAATGGAATCAATGCTTTACGAGAAGGAAAAATAAAAATGCAAGGAAACACATCCAAATTTAAACTGTATGAACCCAAATAGCGAAATCTCTAAAGTCTCTCAGATTTTTGTAAATCTGGGAGCTCCCAAGCAAAATGCTGAAGTGATGGCAAAGCAACTTGTTAAAAGAGCAGAGCAAGTAGCCGAAGAGAATAAAACATCGAAAATCAAAGAACTTCAGAAACTTTTAGAGATTTCTGTTTTAGGTGCTCAGGGTAGACTGCACCCAAGCGATGAAGCTGATTTTAATCAAAAAAACACCTCAAATCCCTAAAAAATCGCATTTTTGGGAAAAAAAGTTTGACCACTTGGCAGAAAAACCCGAGCAAAGACTTATACAACTCATAATAACCATACTTCCAAACAAAAGGAAAAACATATGAATAAAGGACAACTCATCGAAGCCGTACAAAAAAAATTGGGTAAAGACACTACCAAGGCTGCTGCAGACGCTGCTGTTAATGCAGTTATTGACTGCATTACTAAAGCAGTAAAAAAAGAACCAGTTCAAGTTATCGGATTCGGTACCTTTAAAAAGGTTAGTCGCAAGGCTCGCACAGGTGTTAATCCACAAGACCCAACTGGTCCAAAGATTAAAATCAAAGCTTCCCGTTCAGTTTCATTCAAAGCTGGTACAAAGCTTAAAGCTGCTGTTTAACCAACGAGGTTACAAATAAAATTACCCCTTTATTAAACCCGTGGCTTGCCACGGGTTTTTTTTGACACATGAATCAAGACTTTTTTGATGAAGCCCTTACAAACAGGGATGAATATTTTGTAAGCTTTGCTCCCGGGCGGATTGAGTTCCTAGGCAATCACCTTGATTACAATGGAGGTACAGTTCTAGGAATGGCTGTAAATGCAGGGATATCATGTTTGGGTATTCCCACAAATGACTCCTCGATTTCCATGAGTAGCGAAGGCTTGGAAGATGCTGTTTTGCTTGGAAAAATAAACTGTATTGTAAAACAGACAGGTAAATACAAATGGGCCAATTATCCATTGGGGGTACTTCAGGCATTACAAAATCGTGACCTAGCTCCGACAAAAGGCTTTCATCTTTACTACAAAAGCGACTTACCAACTGCTATCGGATTGAGCTCCAGTGCTGCTCTTGAATTAGCTACCGCAATCACACTCCTCCAGTTAGCAGGTAAAGAGACAGATCCTGAGACCTTGGTTACCTTATGCCGGGACGCAGAAAACAAATTTGTAGGCATGCCTTGTGGTATTCTTGACCAAGGGACATCAGCCTTCGGGAAGAATAATAGCCTCGTAAAGATTGATTGCAGGAAGGAAGAATACAAGAGCATAGATCTTCCCCAAAATACTCAGGCATGGATATTTGACACAGGTATCAAGCACGACCTGGTAGATTCCCTTTATTCAGTCAGACACCAGGAATGCAGAGCTGCCCTATCCGCTCTCAATGACAGAGGTTCAGCAATTCCCCATTTATCAATGGTTGAAAAAAAGGTGCTGCAAGACGCTAACCTAAATGAAAACCTCTACAAAAGAGCAACCCATGTTTGCGAGGAACAAGCAAGGGTGATTCAATTTTGTCAAGGGCTTGAATCTGACATGTCCTCCGCCTCGCTAGGGAAACTTCTGCAGGAATCCCATCATAGCTCTTCCCTAAATTTTGAAAATAGCTGCAAGGAACTAGACTACTTATCCGAATTACTTAATGGACATGAGAATGTTCATGGGGCAAGGCTTACAGGAGGCGGTTTTGGGGGAGCGGTTATGGCATGGACAGAGGATTGTTTCAATGAAACAGCAGCTCGGGCAATATCAGATAAATTCGAAAAAAGATTTAAACTAAAATCTAAGTTTTATCAGTTTTTGCCCTCAAATGGGGCAAGAAAAGAAACCTTATAAAATCTTCATTGTTAGCCATCCGGCAATAACTGTTTAGACTTAGGATAGGAATGATTGGAGCATGTTCACAAAAAGGGACCGGTTTTCAACATGCACATCATGCCCCACCCCATCCATGGTCTGAATAGACCCATTAGGGAAAAACTGATAGATATCATCAAAATGTTCCGTTCGAATGTAACCTGAATTACTTCCGCGAATAAAAAGACTAGGGCCATCATAACGATCTGCTGCTTGCAGCGGGTTTTTCGAAAGTAATGATATTGAAGATCGTAAAACCTGAAGATTAGGGATCCACCTGCCCTCTCCCCCCACAAAATCTAAATTGGTTAACAAAAACTGGCGGAAGGCCCAACTAGGAATGTAGTCCGTTAGTTTTTCATCTGCATCCTTTCGGCTCTCTAGTGTCTTAAGGTCTAAGGAGAGCAAAGCTTCAAGCGTGGGGACATGATGGCCTTCTGGGTAGTTTCTGGGAGCTATATCGCCTACGACGGCGGAATCAACTCGGTCCGCCTTTACGCAAGCCATTTTCATGACGACTTTACCACCAAGGCTATGCCCGCAGAAATGACTACTTTTAAATTCATGCAAATCCATCCATAGCAAAACATCCTCAACCATCGATTCTATGGTGGCATCATGGGAATGAAAAGATTGACCATGATTTCTGAGATCCAAGGTAAACACATGATGGCTTTCTGACATCGACTTGGCTACACTTCTCCAATTCCTTGAAGATCCGAGCAAACCATGCAGACAAATTAATGGAGGATTCACCGAAGACCCAAACTCCTCATAATATAAAGTTTGATTCATTAAGCTAGAAAAGTTCAAGCTGAGAAGGGTCAGATCTTTCTTGCTTTTTCCTAGTAAGACTTGATTTCTCCGCTGAAGTTCCATCGGCTTGCCCTGGAGTTTCCGCTCGGTCATGGTTGCCCGGCTTACATGCTGATGATTTTGGTGGACGTCCGGAAGCAAGTTCTCCCGTCTCCAGACCTGCAAGTATTTCCTTTGCCCGACCGACTACTGTATCTGGAAGTCCTGCCAATCGGGCAACCTGAATCCCAAAAGAACGCTCTGAAGCGCCGGGAGTCACTTGACGCACAAAGATAATTTCATCGTTCCACTCCTTCACAGCCACGGAGAAATTTCGTAAACGAGTCAGGGAGTCTGAAAGTTTTGTAAGCTCATGGTAATGGGTTGCAAATAAAGTTTTAGGTCCGCACTCATCTTGTCCATGTAAGTGCTCAATAACTGACCAAGCTATACTTAATCCATCATAAGTACTGGTCCCTCTTCCAATTTCATCCAATACGATCAAACTGGAAGCGGTACAATGGTTGAGAATATTAGCTGTCTCATTCATCTCTACCATAAAAGTTGAATTCCCCCGGGCTAATTCATCCCCTGCCCCAACCCGCGAAAAAATCCGATCCACAAGACTTAAACGGCAGGATTGTGCGGGAACACCAGCTCCTACTTGTGCCATTAAAGTTATCAGAGCTACCTGCCTAATAAAGGTCGACTTTCCTGCCATATTTGGCCCGGTAATGAGAGCAATCTGATCTCTCTTAGCAGAAAGGAGGCAGTCATTAGGTACAAATGCATGAGTGCCGGCTAGACCAAGGCTTTCTTTTTTTAAAACAGATTCTACGACCGGGTGTCTTCCTTGCATGATTTCAAGCACATCATCATCCTCTGTAAACTCAGGCAGGCAATAGTTACGGTCTCGTAAAATTGCTCCCCAGGATGAAAAAAGATCAACCTGTGCAAGTACTTCAGCCACTGCAGATAGACCATCCGCATACTCTAAGGTTTTTCCAACGACTTCGGTAAACAGTTCCTGTTCTTTTGCTACTGCTCGCTCTTCTGCATTAACAATTTCTTTTTCTTTTTGCCGTAGTTCTTCAGTGTAAAAACGCTCAGCATTGGTCATCGTTTGCTTACGCACATAATGCTCCGGGACTAAGTGCAGGTTTGCCTTGGTTATTTCAATAAAATAACCAAAAGCTCCATTGTATTTAAGCTTTAAATTGGAGATGCCAGTTTTTTCACGCTCACTTGCTTCCAAGTCGATAATCCATTTTTTCCCTCCGTTGCCAAGCTCGCGAAGTTCATCAAATTCTTGATTATAACCAAGTCGAATTACTCGCCCTCCGTCAGCTTTCACATCCACTTTAATATCAGCTGGAAGTTCCTCCTCAAGCGAGTCCTCTAGTAACTTGGCCAAGTCGGTAAAAGTCTCCACTTGGTGGGCGATCGATTGAATAGCCGGGTAACAATCGCCAAGACCAAGTAAAACCTCCCGTATTTTGGGCAGACCACGGATCGTAGCACGCAAACCACCTAATTCCCTCGGTCGAACTAGTCGGTTGCGTAATCGTCCTAAAATTCTTTCTAGATCACTTCCTGCTTTTAAAATATCTCCTATTTCGTGAACAACCCTAGGTTCTGAAGAGAATTCACCTACTAAAGCCTGTCTTCTTTTAATTTCATCCAGGTTTCTCTCCGGGGAACCGAGGTATCTCTCCAATAAACGAGCACCTGCCGCGGTTACGGTTTCGTCCATCGAATCCATCAGGGACCCCTTGCGGGTTTGAGTGGAAGTCTTGAAGACCTCCAAATTACGTTGGGTTGCAGGATCAAGAATCAAAGCCTGACCTTGCTTGAACTCTTCAATACGTCGAAGATTCCCAGGTTTTCCTTTGAGCACATCTTGTACATAAATCAACAAGGATCCAGCAACGCCAAGAGCAGGGTGATCAAGAGTGAGCCCAAACCCTTCCAAATTCATGACCCCCAAGCTTTCCATTACCTCCCGAGCACCAGCTTTAAGGTCAAAGTCAAAATCAGGACGCTCGGTCTTGCTTATATCACCAAGCACACGGTCCAACTCATTTTGGAAAGAGTGGGGATCACTGAGCTTGGCAATTTTTCGGTCAAAGTTTTCTGACACAAGCACTTCCCGGGGAGCCAAAGAACTCAGGGCGGCAAGAAAGTCCTCTGTGCAATCCGTGTGCATGAGCACAAACTTGCCCGTGGAAAGATCCAGCCATGAGGAACAAACCGTATTCTTCACAAGATCCAAAGCCAGTAAAAAATGATTACTGGAAGCCTGCAACTGCCGGTCTTCCAAGACCGTACCTGGTGTAAGAATCCGTGTAATCCCACGCTTAACTAATTTACCGGTTTGGGCAGCCTCCAATTGATCGCAGATGGCAACCTTATGACCACCGTTCAACAGCTTGGTTAGGTACCCCTCAGCTGCGTGAGAGGGAATGCCAGCCATAGGCATATCATGCCTTTTGGTTAAGGTAATACCAAGCAGGGCTGCACCTCGCTCTGCATCTACCTCAAACATCTCATAAAAATCACCCAGACGGAATAGAAGCAATGTATCATCATCAAGGCTATTCCTAGCCTCTCGATATTGCTGCATCATGGGGGTTTCCTGTCCTGCTTTTTTGCTCATTTACCAGCGTAGTAAGCAATCTTGCGAATCGTGGTTCGTCAAGGATATGTCTAGGAAAAATGCCTTTTAGAAGCTGGCACCCATACCTATTTCAAACTGATGAGAAATATTGTGTTGAAAAGGACCATTTTCCGACATACCTACCAGACGATACCCGGCAAAAGCAGATAAGTTTTCAGTGTAGGCATAATCGAGAAGAAGTGAAAATTCATAAGTAAAAACGGTTTTTTCTGACACATCATGCAAAGAAGACCCACCAATATTAATCGTTGCGAAATTAAACCGATTGGCAAAACCAAGGCCACCGCCGAACTCAAAGGTTAAATCCTCACGCAATGAAATGGAGTATCCTCCAAAACCAACCAGAGAAAAAAGCTCATTTTCCCCTTTTAACTCTGTAATGCCCACACTTTTAGAGAATTCGCTGTAGTGATAGCTCAGGCGTAGTCCGAGGCTGAAATTTTCAATACGTGTGCCTGCCTGCAACCCAAGAGAATAACCGATTCCTGAATCCAACTTTTTTAACTCCGGCGTTGGGGTTTCATATTTTTGGTCACTGGGGGCTTGCAGGGCAATGAAGGGACGGAGAAAGTATTGGCCTCGTTTATCTTCGATGGTAGGCTGATATTCAATCACTTCATCATCTGCAAACCTTAGGGAAGAAAATTCTGAATTATTTTGATCAGAATAAAACTCAGAGAAAGAGGATTCAGTATCTGCGTCTGCGTCTGCGAATGATGAATCTGCACCTTGTAATCCAGGGGAAGTTGCTCGGCTCGTGTACTGTTTGGGTTGGCGGGGACTAAATAACTTAACAGGCTCTGTACCTGAAATCTCGGCAAATTTGCCTGATAATTTAAGGGCTCTCTCTTCGAGCCGCCGAAAATATTCATCCCGATCAACTGATGCTTCATTTACTTGTTGCCCAAACATGACACAAGGCCCAAGTAGCAGAAAAAGATGTAGAAAAAGCTTAAGGAAATAAAAACATGAAATGTTCATTTAGTCTTCTTTCAGTAGATTTTCAAGTGATGGAGATTGTCCGGTAAAATAAAGCTCTGAAACGATGATTTGTTTTTGCTCTGAAGAGAAATAAGCACTCGTACTTATATATTCTATCTTGCTGGAGACATCCGTGAGCGAAAGTAAGACAAAACTAACTTTTTGTTTTTGGTAATCAGCCATCTCAATAAATTTGTTCTGAGCAAAATCGAAAAGAAGGACACCCCCTGGCTCATAAATTCCACCTTTCCAATAATACCATTTCTGGGTCTCCTCTGCAAAAAAATGCTCGAAGTATTCTTTACCCGTCCAAAACCAGCCAATGTCTTGATTCCACATCCATGATGCAGAATTCTCTCCACCGTCTTGAGAAATATAAAGCCACCCGATTCGCCCATGGAGAACCCATGGATATTGGTTGCGCATCATGTAGCCAAACCCGGGCAGATATTGCCAACCGGGGAGGTTGGGAGAGCTCAGCACATGGATGGTTACATTTGCTGTGGAAGTTAATTGACCATCGTAAAGAGTGTATGAAAATTCAAATGGACCAATAAACTGAGGGTCCGGGGTATAGGTAAAGAGTTCACTCTCAGCCTTGTAATCAATGGAAGCACTTTTACTCCAATCTGTGATTTCAATCGTTTCATTATCGTCTGGGTAACTCGAATCGTTCCCAAGTGTTGAAAACATCAAGGGTGCAAGTGTTGTTGAGTTATACTCAATCACATCATCCGAGGCTGTAGGCGGGTCATTAACTGCAATTACAGAAATGGTGGCAGATAGCTCGAGGCTTACATTCTGGTCATCAACAACTAAAAACTGAATCGTGTCTTCCCCATTAAAGTCTAAATCTGGCATATACAGGTAGCCAGTGCCAGCAGGTTCTAAAGTTCCGAAATCCGGAGATCTTAAAAAATCATACTCAAACGGATCACCCTCTGGGTCATATACCTCTACATCTAGCAAAACCGCACTCGAAGGGTCTTCCATCAATTCAAAATTCGTTTGCCGCAAGGCTGGAGGTTCGTCAACATCCGAAATTCCTATATACAAATCATAATTGTCTGATGTGAAAGTATCATCCGAAACTTTCACCCCTACCATATAAATATGATCACTTCGGTTGGACCGTATGGTTTCATAATCAGGGACATAGGATTGCTTGAAAGATAAAGCACCAGTGCTGATATTTAGATCAAACATATGCATGTCAGCACCACTAGATAATGCATAGGATATACTCCCATTCACATCGTCTGATGAGATAAGCTCGATAACAAATGCTTGATTCTCGAAATGGATTATTGGGTCATCAGAGGTACCCAAAGCAGAAGTAATGATAGGTGGATCTTCATTGGCATTTATTACTTGAACCACCAATGAACGACTGGTGGAATTGATGCCATCAGTCGCGTTCAAATCAACCTCATATAAATTGTCGGAGTTAAGATCTGTTGGATTTTCAAAATTTGGTGCGGTTAAAAATCTGAGTCTTCCCTCTTGGCTAAGATCAAACTTCGATATGTCTGAACCTCCTGTGAGCAAAAGTTCTATTTCATCGCCCTCAATATCAGAAAAGTTTAAATCCAAGACATCTAATTCATTTTCCATGACACGGAGTAAATTCGTTATGTTTTCGTCTAAATTATGAATGACAGGGTCAATATCAGCGACATCCAAGACTTCAATGGTCAAGGTTTTTTCTGCGGTCGCATCTCCGTCGGAAACGAAAATAGCAATCTCATAAAAGTTACTGGATTCGTTGGAGTCAGGGGTTTCAAAATCAGGCGGATTCCCTAAAAAGCTCAAGTCTCCATTTACGGATAAAGAAAAGAATTCTTGATCGGCCCCACCACTTAAGCTCCAGGACAACTCGTCCCCTTCTATATCCGTTGCTTCTAAGGTACTAATTGTCGTAAGATTTTCTGGGTGAGCTATGTCAATTCCGGTGATTATAATTGGAGCATCATTAACTTGAGTAATAGTAAAACCAATAGTTATTTGGGCTTTTAATTCTGCATGATCCTTAACTTCGAGTAATACTTCATCAGAACCATTTATGTTGTCAAAAGGTTGATAATGAAGAGTATCCTCAACAAGACTTGAGTCCCCAATAGTACCACCCTCAACAATCGACCAAGTTAGTGCACTTCCTTCAGGGTCAGACGCATTTAAATCACTTAATTCTAAAATGTGAAGAGTATCCTCAGGCAGAACGATCGAAAGCACTGCAGGATCAACATTAAATTCAGGCAAATCGTTTCCATCTGAAACACTTACATATAAATCAATTTCTGAAAAAGAGTTCTCTGGTCCATTGTCGGTGGCACGAACCACTACATGGTAGGAATTGTTTCCGTCAGATAGATCGTCTAAAGGATTTTCATAATCTGGTCCACTGATGAAACTCAAGACTCCTGTAGACTCATCGATGGTAAAAAATCCTGCATCTAAACCACCGGAAATTGAGAAAAAAGTATCTTCATACAGCCCTTCATCATTTGTTGCGTTTATGTCTATGACAAAGAGCGAGTGCTCCAATATCTGAAGGCTTTTTCCTTCTTGAGCCGTCGGTTGTTGAATCACCGGTGCTTCGTACAAATCATCAACATTAATGACGACTTTTTCCATTACTTCTGATGATGGTTCAGCATCGCTGTCTGAAACTAAAATTTTTATTTCGTACTGATTGTCCTCATCTGCATCCGTAGGAATCTCAAAATTAGGATTATCCCTGAAATACAAATTACCTGAATATTTCGGTCGAAAGACAAAATGTTCCGCATCTTCACTGGATTCATCGATACTGAATCTAAGTAATGTGTTGGTCTGGCTGAAATCGCCGAGAGAAACAGATATCACTGAAGATTGGTCGGTGAGAGCCATTTCATCATTGATTGTAAATTTTCCAGAGCCATCATTGGTAAACCATCTAATATTTGAATCGGCACCTGCGGCCGCAACTAGGTCTAAATCTCCATCACCATCAATATCTCCAATATCAAAAGAGTTGATGTAAAAAGAAGAGCTGTAAAAAAAGGATGGGTCTAGAAACTCACCTCCCCCGTTGGATGACTGAAGCAACACACCTAATTTACTAGAGTTTTTTGTGGTGACGACGACATCTAGCTTTGCGTCAGCATTTAAGTCGACAAGTCTCACTCCCTGTGCCTGACCATCTGTCTCGCTGTAAATACTAACGGGATCACCAAAAACACCTCCCCCTTCGTTTATAAAAAGACTAAAGTTGCCATCCAAAGAGGAAGCAACCGCAAGATCTGTGTCACCGTCTTGGTCGGCATCACCCAATGACAAAGATTTTGGCTGGTTTATTTGCGAAAGGCTGAATGTAAGGGCCGATGGACCAGAAAATGTCAATTGTTCATTGGAGTGAGTAAACCAAAATTCTCCTCCATTGCTAAACCAATGGATGTAATAGTCAGATGTAGTAGAATCTTTGCCGGTTGCAATTATATCAATATCCCCATCTCCGTCGATGTCTCCACAATCAACATGCACAACATTACTGGATTCGAGCACTGAATCTATGGAGACGAAATCGAACGGAGCACTAGGATTACTCTGTAGCACTATCACTCTCCCAGCATCTTTGAGAGCAACGATAACATCAGGGTACCCATCTTCATTCAGGTCTTTTATCAATGCGTGCTGTGGATTACTTTCTGACCCGCTGTAAATGACATGGGACTGGGTAAACCCTCCCGATCCATTATTTTCATACACGGTGACTTTGTCTGCATCTGCTTCGAGTAAGAGCACATCCATATCACCATCCAAATCAAAATCTGAACCGGCGCAGAAAGACGCGTCGATACCCTCAGAAATTACCGCAGGATCAAGAAAACGATTTTCAAGTTGCTCTGAATTTTCCAGCCAAGAAATTGACTCGTTGTCGACCACAATAGCCAAGTCTATGTAAGATGGTTTACTATCTTGATCGAAGGCTTCAAGTTTGGAAACAAAAGTCTGATTTTCTGGTACAATTATTTCAGTCAAATCTGCACCGATAATGTTGGGTAAGTCATTAACATCTAGAATTTGAATTGAGAATTCCTGGCTAATTAAATTTTGCCCATCTTCAACATTTACAGAAAATATGAATTTATTATCCCCATTTTCATCCAAAGGACTTTCAAAATCTGGTGTAAAGGATTCATCAAAAGTAATTTCACCAGTGGTCGAATTAATTAAAAAGAATTGAGAATCAAGGGACTCATCAAGAGAGAAAATATAGGTACGGTAAGAAGAATCTGTATCGGAATCTGTGAAATACTGAGATAAATCTAAAATGAAACTAGTGGAGCTTTCATTATGATCTAATACATAACTGATATCTGACTTGAATCCGAGTGGTTCATTAATGTCTGTGACTACAATTTCTACGCGTTGGACCTCGGAAGATAAACCATCCGACGCATTGACCTCCAAAATGTAGATGTTTTGCCCCTCCACACCAGCGGGGTTCTCAAAATCAGGTGCATCTTTAAAAAATATTTCATTAGAGCCAAATGAATCGAACTCAAAGAGAGAGTTGTTGTTATCGATCTCATTGGATAAATCAAAACTGATATCCTGACCTGATTCCTCGACCCCTTGAGCCTCTACCATGTAAACGAAGGTAGTATTTTCGGAAATAAAAAGTTGAGCACTTAGCACTCCTTCAAGACTTGTGTAAACAGGGGGTTCATTCTTATTTCTGACT
>ERZ1046876.1573-NODE-1573-length-14993-cov-5.830432_pt1 | contig 14993 bp, 9 predicted proteins | sample MGYA00383094_ERZ1046876 | MGnify/ENA primary metagenome ERZ1046876 (study PRJEB29581, sample SAMEA5548364) | metagenome | biome: marine; feature: coastal; material: water | depth 50 m | study: Short-term variability in the microbial, nano- and picoplankton...
CTTTAGAATATTTCAACAAAAACATCCAGAAATTTCTGTTTTTACGAGTGATAATAAACATCCATCTCCAGTTGGGACTTATTTAGCTGCATGTGTGTTTTTTAAAATGCTCACAGGTGAATCCCCATTGGGCCTTGAGAGACGGTATGATAGGAAAGATGAGTATGGTAAAAAAATATTTTTGGGAATGGTTGAAAAAGGTGCGGCTTTAAAATGTCAGACGATTGTAGATGAAATGAAAATAAAATAAAAAAGGCCCAGTTATTAGCAGGACCTTTTTTATGATAGATTAATCTAAAATTTAGAAAGAATAAGTTGCTGTAACAGTTAGTACATTATATTTGAGCTCTAATAAAGAAGCAAACATTTCAGCAAATTCATCACCATCAGTCTTCATTTCTAAATTATGAATGGTATATAATGCTTCTATACCAACTGGAAATAGAGGTGGTTTTATTCTTAGGCCAACTCCATATGCTAACCCTGCGTCATAAAATTCTGAAGCGTCACCCATAGGCAATGAGTAGCCAACTCTAATGATTCCTCTGGCCATTGGAACACCTACAGGAATTTTACCAACAGCATATCCATAGAGCATATCTATCCCTTCATCACCAGCTATTGAGTATTCAGCACCTACACCAACTAGGCTTAAAAGCATTTGTTCATATCCTAATGTAAAGCCCATTCCATCAGCTTTTTCAGATTCTATACCAGCAAGTGATATCTCTCTAGATATATCAAGCCCTAGACGTAACTGTGCGCTAGCAAGAGTAGTAATAGCAATTAATAGTAAACTGATCTTTTTCATTTCAGTTATCTCCTTTGGTATTTGTTACACTAAACTTAAATAATATTTATTAATATTATTAATATTTACTTTAAAATGATTGTCCGAAGAAAATAGCATTTAGAAGTAGTCCATCAGTTCCATACCAAAAAGCTCTAAAGGATGGATTGTCAGCAAATAAAACCACATGCCCAAGACCTTGTCTGCGAGCAATGATGGAAGCAGTATTTTTAATTTCAGCTGCTTTTTCTTCAGAAATATACCCACTAACTAGAGGGTTATTTGTATAACGACCGACATTTGCTGAAGGACCTTCAGAAAGTTCGAAAAAGTGTGTACCTCTTCTGAACAGTGAAGTTTTTTTATTATATCCATATGCGATAGGATGAGTTTGATCTAATTCAACTTCAAAGATAGCTCCACCAATTCGTTGAGCTCCACTAACTGTCCTTACTTGATCATAAGGTATATCCAATTTCATATTTTCAGTACTTTTAACTTTTTCATTTATTATTTTCTTATTAATTAACCATTGAGAACCAGTTTGTGTTCCAATTAAAGTGCCACCATTAAGTACCCATTCTTTTAAGTTTTGAATATCAATTGATTCTAATTCTTGGTAGTAACCATCAGGTACAATAATGGTATTATAGTTAGCAAGTTTCCACTTATTTAGGTTTTCTGCATTTAATAATGAAGAAGGAATTTTCATTCGGGAATTAGTTAGATGCCAAATTTCACCTACACCATATGAAGAAGTGCCAGATCCTGATAATATAGCAACTTTAGGTTTTTCAAGTACCGTATGTGTAGCGCCACCTAAGAATGAACCTGAAGCGGTAGCTGCTGTATTAGAAGCATAAATTTGCACATGATCTGATTTTGATAAACGTTCCATCAATTGATGGATTTGTCTTTGTGTAATTCTTGAATCAGCATCACGTTGGTTTACGGGTATAACAATTGAACCTCTTTCAAATTCTACTTTATTTCCATTAATTATTGTACTGAATGGTGCATTTGCTAATCGAGGTAGAATACCTGAATCAAGGATTTTATATAAGCTTTTTGGTGCATAATATCTATTCCATTTCATTATATATGCAGATTTTGCCTTTCCTCCAATAACTTCTCCTCCATCTAAAAATACTTCTTCCAATTGAGAGCCCATGTGAGTTTTGGGATTTTGCTTAAGCTCATGTGATTTAACACCATAAGCATGAGGCAAAGACCAAGCAGAAACATCATAAAATAATGAATCTTCGAATTCAGTTACTTTTTCCATTATCCCTTTTAAAAAACGCGTTTGAGGTTGATTGGTTGGAACAATAATAGCCTCAGTAGGGTTGTATTTGGTTTGCTTAATGGTAATAGGCTTCTTTAGTGCATAAGCAACAATTCTATGTTTTTGTAGATTTTGAATGAGCATTTGCGCTCGTGTTCGATTTTCTTTAAGGCTAATTAAATAACCTTTAACTGGATTTTTTTTAGCCTCTAAAGGTGCTGAGGCATAAAAATCGCGATGATATGTTAAAAAATCCTTACGTAAAGCTACTAGTCCATCTAAAGTACCTAATGTAGACATGTAATGATTTCGAATACTAAAAGCATATGTTAGACGTCCCTGATTTGTTTCTCTATGAAGACCTCTAGAAGAAGCCTGTTCGAAAAGAATACCTACAGAGCCATGAATATCTGAAAAAGTCGAACCTTTTCCATAGTAAAAGTCATCATAGGATTCTTTGGTTAAATACATAGATTGAATACTATCTAAACGTTTAGAGTGAAAAGGGACTAGTTTATTAGTTAAATCAAAAGTTCCTTTTGGTGTGTTAGGATTATTTCTACTAGGAATACCTGGCTGAAAAAAGAATGTAGAATTTCCACCCATCTCATGAGCATCAAGTACAAATTGTGGCCGCCAATGATGAAATAATTTTATTCTACCATTTGATTCTGGTTGAGTAACGGGCATCCAGTCACGGTTCATATCAAAAAGATAATGGTTGGTTCTGCCGCCAGGCCAAGGTTCATTATGCTCTCGATCTTGTCCATCTGAAGTTGGGACAGCACCTCGATTACCATTGACCCAATTTACAAATCGAGCTCTTCCATCTGGATTGAACATGGGATCAATTAAGAGAACAGTATTTTTTAGAATTTCATCAATTTCTTTTCCATTTCCTGCTGCAAGATGATATAGTAATAAAATTGCAGCCTCTGTGCCACTAGCTTCATTACCATGAATAGAAAAACCTAAATAAGCTATCATTGGCATATTATCAAGATTACTATCTTTAATTTTATTTGGAGAATCAGATAGTGAAAGGTTTGCGAGTCTAATTGCATCAAGTTTTTTATGATTATCTGGATGAGTAACAATAGCATGAATTAATCGGCGACCTTCATGACTTGAAGCATGATCGTTTACAATTACGCGATTGCTTTGACTTGCAAGAGCTTCAAAGTAATCAACAACCTGATCAGTGCGTGTGTGACTTAAACCAATCTTATGACTTATAATTTCTTCAGGTCTTGAAATAGATGAGCTGTATCTAACTCCAGATACTTCCATTGGTAAATTTATTTGTTGACTTGAAATAGAAATCAAAGAAAAAAGAACTAATAAAATAAACTTATGCATGAAATTCTCCTAGTATGAACTCTAAAAATAGTTTTAAGACAAAGAGAAATTTAATACGTTAAATCAATTTTTCTTTTTCTTTAATTTAAACAGTGTAATTTCTACAGGTTCGCCAATTTTTAATATGAGGTTTGTTTTATAAAAGAGATAATAAAGTGAAAATTAATCTAGTAAATAATAAAATGTTCAGTCTTGATGAAACTAAAAAGGTATTGAGTTCTTTTCCTTCTTCATCAGAAATGGATGATGTATTAACATTTCATAAGTCTCTTGGAAATATAGAAACTCCACTCATTGAACTAAATCATCTTTCCAAAAAATTGGGTGTTGGAAGTATCTTAATAAAGGATGAGAGCTATCGTTTTGGATTAAATGCATTTAAGGTATTAGGTGCATCTTATGCAATGAAAAAGCAACTTGAACAGAATCCAGATATAACAACTTTCTGTACAGCAACTGATGGAAACCATGGACTTGCTGTTGCGTGGATGGCGCAACAACTTAAAAGAAAAGCCATAATTTATATGCCAAAAGGATCAGCTCGTGATAGAGTTAATGCAATAAAGGATATGAATGCAGAGGTAATTGTTATCGATAAAGGGTATGACACTGCAGTGGAAATTGCTAATAAACGAGTAATACAGGGAAATACTGAGGTAAATGATTCATGGTCCTTAATTCAAGATACTGCATGGGAGGGGTATGAAAAAATACCTTTAGATATAATGAAAGGTTATTGGACTCAAATGCATGAAATAACCAGTCAAATAAATGATAGAAAAATCGATTTAATACTTCTTCAAACTGGTGTTGGAAGTTGGGCTGCCTCAATAATTAGTTATGTATTAAATAATTGGGAAGATTTCCCTTTGTTTATCAGTGTTGAACCTTTTTCAGCAAATTGTTTATTTGAATCCATTAAAGCTGGAAAAAGAGTAAAAGTGAATAATAATCAAAGTACATGTATGGCTGGTCTTGATTGCGGAACTGTTTCCACGTTAGCTTGGCAAATTTTAAAAAATAGTATTTCAGCTTCAATATCAATAAGTGATAATTTAACTGAGGAAGCAATGCGTATTCTTTCAAATCCTATTAAAGATGATTCAGTTATAATTGCAGGTGAATCTGGAGCTAGTGGCTTAGGAGCGCTAATTGCTCTTAAAAAAAATAAAAAATATAATTTTTTAAATACAAATACAAATATATTGTTAATCAGCACCGAAGGTGACACGGACAAGGTTAATTATAAAAAAATTATGGAAATGGAATGATAAAAAATAGATTTTTCAATTTTCTAGTCATACTTTTAATATTGTGCTGTACTCAATATTCCTGCGAAAAAAAATCAATCAAAAATGAATATAACTTTGATGAGAAATGGTCAAATGTTTCAAATGATATTGAGTTGGGGAATCCTACTGGGCTGTCAATAGATATTAATAATAACCTTGTTGTCTTTCACAGAGCATATAGAGGATGGCAACAACCTATGCCTACAGAAAAAATCAAGGATAAAACTATAGTTACTATAGATAATAATACTGGAGAATTGTTAAACAGTTGGGGGGATGAAATTTTTATCATGCCACATGGTTTAGAGGTTGATCATGAAAATAACATTTGGGTGACAGATGTTGGTTTGCATCAGATATTTAAATTTGATTCAAATGGAAACCTACTACTTAAAATTGGTGAAGAGGGTATTAGTGGTAGTGATAAGTCACATTTTAATCTACCCACAGATATTGCAGTTTCAAAAGATGGATCTTTTTATGTTAGTGATGGTTACGGTAACAGTAGAATTATAAAATTTTCAAGTACTGGCCAATACTTATTTGAATGGGGTAAATTTGGTAAGGATGAAGGTGAGTTTAATATACCACATGGTATTGATCTTGATAAGTATGAAAATATTTACGTAGCAGATCGAGAGAATAATAGGATCCAAAAATTTGATAAAAATGGAAATTTTATCTCATTGTGGCAAAATACTATTACTGAACAATTGTATTCTGTTAGTGTTGAAAATAATGAAGTTTTTGGAATAGATTATTGGATAATTGAAGAAAGTAATGATAAAAGGTCAAATATTTTTCGATTTGATTTAGATCTAAAACTTAATTTAAGATTTGATACATTGGTTACATTCACTAGTTCTAATAATAGATACCATGATATAACTGTTGATAAAAATGGAACTATTTATGTTGGAGATATATTGGAGAATAAAGTTCAAAAATATAAACGAAAGATCATTAATAATTGAAAAATATATTGCTTAAAATACGTTCGTTAATTTTATTTTTACCAATTTGTCTATTTGCACAAGTGATAGACTCGAATAAGAGTCTTGAATCTACGCCTCCTCTTTTTGATGAAGTAAATGTAAATATAGATGGTTTTTTAGATGAAGAACCATGGTCAAAATCATTGTTTTTATCAAAGTTTACGAGTTATCTACCTGTAGATGGTCGTCCAGCTGAAGATGATACTCATATAAAGATTTGGTATACTTCAAAAGCTTTATACATAGGTATAACAGCTTGGGAAATTCATGATGAAGTCCGTTCAACTTTAGCTGATCGTGATAATTTAGAAAACGATGACTACATACTTTTATTTTTAGATACTTATGATGACCAGAGATCCGCATATGCTTTTGCTGTTAATCCTATTGGTCAACAAGGTGATGGAATTATAACGGATAGGACTACAACTTTATCTAGAAATTCAACATTAACATTTAATTTGGATGATAATCCTGACTATGTTTTTACATCTAAAGGAAGATTGACTGATAGAGGATATGTGGTTGAGATTGAAATTCCATTTAAAAGTTTAAGGTATAAAAAATCAGATATTCAAAATTGGGGTTTTAATGTTTTAAGACGAGTACAACATTCAGGTTATAGATCAACCCTATTTAATGTGAATTTAGACGTGGCTTCATTTCTAGCGCAAAGTGGAAAACTTGTTAATATTTCTGGTATTGATCGTGATAAAATATTTGAAATTAGTCCCGAATTTAGAACATCTTTACAAAGAGGTCCTGCTCCTGAAAAGTACAAATCTTCATCAAATGACCTATTGGGAGTAAATATGCGTTACGGCTTATCTTCTAATATCATTTTAAATGGAACGGTTAATCCTGACTTTTCACAAATTGAAGCAGATGTAGCTCAAATAAACTATGATCCACGTCGATCATTGTTTTTTCCTGAAAAACGCCCTTTCTTTCTTGATGGAATAGAGTTCTTTAGTGCACCCTCTCGTTTAATTTATACTCGTAAAATAGCTAACCCTGCTGCAGCAACAAAAATTGCAGGAAAAATTGGTAGTACTAATATTGGTTTTATATCTGCAGCTGATAATACAGGTTCTTCACTTGCTCATCTTGACGCTGCTTATGTGAATGCACTCCGTTTAAAAAGAGATCTTTCTAATCAAAATCATATAGGGCTTGTTTATACTGATCGTATTCATGATGATTGGTCAAATAGAGTTTTTGCTTTAGATGGAAAATTTATAGCTAAAGATAAATATTCTTTTCGTGCACAAGGCGGATTTAGCGTAACAAATGATAACTTAGGAAGTGGGGTCCTTGCGCCGATGTGGAATCTTGGTGCAAATGCATCTGGTCGCAAATGGTCTTGGGCATTTGTAACAACTGGATATCATAGAGATTTTAATCCAGCAGTTGGATTTGTAGAGCGCCCTAACTATGTAAGTGTTACTGCAGGACCAACAAGACGTTTTTATGGCAAAGCAGGTGCCTTGATAGAACAAGTTTCATTATCATATAAATTAGTAGGTAATTGGAATTACCAAGGGTTTATTTCAAATGATAAACCTGATGATAGAAGAATGTATCCCTCTCTTTCTATGCAATTTAAAGGTGGATGGAGATTTACTAATTTTACTTGGATAGAATATTTTGGTTATCCTGAAAAGTTTTATACAAATTATTATATAAACTCGAATAATGAGTTTATTCCATATAAAGGAACGGATGAACTTTATAATGTTGGAGCTATGTTTGAATTAACAACACCTCAGTTAGAAAGTTTTTCTGCAAGTTTCAAGTATGGTTTTGGAAGAGATCCAAATTATGATGAATGGGCACCCGGTGATATCTATCTTATAGAATCAAAGATTAAATGGAACCCTACCGATCAAGTTCGTATGTCATTAAGATACAATCAACAACAAAACTATCGCCCTTCAGATAAGTCCTTAGTATCTGAGAGTAGAACTCCTAGAGTTAAAATTGAATATCAAATAACACCATCAATTTTTCTGCGAGGTGTAGTTCAATATACTTCCAGATATAGAGATTCATTAAGAGATAATTCTAGAACTGAATTACCTGTATATTTTAAGAATGAAGATGGAGAATACTCTCTATCGCAAGCAGTTGAGACAAATAGTATTCAGGCTGATTTTTTATTCTCTTATAGGCCAACCCCTGGGACATTAGTATTCTTAGGCTATGGCTCTGCTATGAAAGAACCTAATAGATTTCGATTTGAAACAATTGAAAGACAATCTGATGGATATTTTTTAAAAGTAAGCTATTTATTTAGATAGAATAAAGAAGGAAAAAGAAATATAAAACTTTATTTTTCTGGCATTAATACTTTCATTGTAGGATAAGGGATAATGATATTATTTAATGCAAATTGTTTATAAATATCAGTATTGACTTTATCTACTGTCCTACCACGTATTTCTGGTTTATATATCCAAAAAAGTAGCTGTAGTTTAATACCTGATTCACCAAATTCACGAAAACGAACTCTTGGTTCAGGTTCGTTTTGTACATTTTTGTTATCAAGTGCTATATTTTTTAATAAAGATTTTATTTCATCAATATCTGATCCATAAGCAACTGTCAGAGAAATTCGTACTCTTTCAATATCTTCGGGCCCACCACTTTCATTTACAATTTTTGAAGAAGCAATTACCGAATTAGGGATAGTTATTTCGATATCATCTCTTGTCATAAAACGCGTAGAACGTAGTCCCATACTTTTTACATAACCACGCTCACCTGTTTCTAAAAGTATATAATCACCTTCTTTGAATGGAGAGTCTGCCATTAAAAAGATGCCTGCAAAAAAATTGGCAACGGTATCTTTTGCAGCTAAACCTAATACCACACCCAATACACCAGCAGATGCAAGTATTCCATTGATATTTATATTCCAACTAAGAAAGATAAAATATGTACCAAATAGTCCAAGAGCAATTTTCCCTAAATTATTAAAAAGTGGTAAAGTTTTATGTTGAAGAAGGGGGGTCTCAGTTTGTTCTGATGCCCAATTCATAGAAATAATAAATATTTTAGAAATTAAAAATAGCCAAACAATTATTGTTGCTGTCTTAAAAATACCAACTAGTGCAAAATCAATATAATCAGGTAAAGAAGCTGTTTTAACAGCCATTGAAAATCCAATAAAAAGAATTGAATAAAAAATTGGTCTATGAAATAGGTTTACAATTTTATCATCTAATTTTGTATTGGTACGCGAAGTAATTCTTTTGAAAAAACCAATAAAAATTAAATCTGTTATTTTAGCAATTAGAATTGCGCCAATAATAATAAGTAAACTTCTCGCAAGGTCATTTGCGATTAGTATTGTATAATTATCTTTTAACCACTCCATAATAATATTAAATATAGAGAAAGTTTGATAAAGTAACTATGGTGTTGCGAATATTAACTTATAATGAGGTTTAAACTAAATGAGAGGAATTTTACTTATGAAAAAAACAAATTTTAAATCACTTATTTATATATTAATTGTACCATTTTTATTTGCTGAAAATCTACCTTCAGACAATTTAAAGCTTAAAGTGGTTGAAGAAGTAGAATCTCAATCAAAGCTCATTCAAGAAATGGTGGATATGATTTTTAGTTTTGGAGAGCTAGGCTTTCAAGAAATTGAAACATCTAATTACTTAATTGGTATTTTAGAGCAAAATGGTTTCAAGGTTACCCGTGGAATATCCGGTATCCCTACAGCTTGGATGGCAGAATGGGGTAAAGGTAAACCAGTAATTGCTTTGGGTTCTGACATAGATGGTATTCCAAAATCATCACAAATGCCTGGAGTTGCTTACCATAAACCTATTATTGAAGGTGCACCTGGTCATGGTGAAGGTCATAATTCTGGTCAAGCCGTAATTGTCGCAGCAGCAATTGCTATGAAAAAAATTATGATGAATGAAAAGATGAAGGGAACATTGAAAATTTGGCCGGGTGTCGCTGAAGAATTAGTCGCTACAAAAGCGTATTTTGTTAGAGATGGGTATTTTAAAGATGTTGATGCATGTATTTTTACTCATGTCAGTAGTAATTTAGCAGTCACACATGGACAGGCTGGGGGTAATGGATTACTTTCAGTAGAGTATTCATTCAAAGGAAAAACAGCTCATTCTGCTGGTTCACCATGGAGGGGTAAAAGTGCTTTAGATGCTGTAGAATTGATGAACATTGGTTGGAATTTTCGTAGAGAACACTTGCGTCCACCATACCGAATTCATTATATAATTACTGATGGTGGAGATCAACCAAATGTTGTTCCAAGAAATGCTTCAGTCTGGTATTATTTACGTGAGCTAGATTATGAGCATATCATGGAACTGTTTGATTACTCAAATGATATTGCTGAAGGCGCAGCTAAAATGAGTGGAACAGAACTTATTTCTACAAGAATATTAGGTTCTGCTTGGCCACGACATTTTAATGAGCCAATTGCACGCGCTATGTATAAAAATATAAAAGAAGTTGGACTTCCTGTTTGGGACAAAAAAGATCAAACTCTAGCAAAGGCAGTTCAAAAAGAAGCTGGAAATAAAGAAATAAAAGGTCTCCCAACAGAATTAGATTCATTGAGAGGGCCAGTTTCAAGTAAAAATAATTGGGGTGGTGGATCAGATGACATAGGTGATATTAGTTGGACAGTCCCAACTGTAACATTACGTTTTCCATCAAATATACCAGGCCTTCCAGGTCATAATTGGCTTAATGGTATTTCTATGGCAACTCCTATCGCTCATAAAGGGGCTGTTGCTGGTGCAAAAGTGACAGCAATGACGCTTGTAGATCTATTTACAAATAAAAGTTTAGTAAAAGATGCGAAAAAATATTTTAAGAACCAGACAAAAGAAACCAAATATCAACCTATGATACGTAAAACGGACAAACCAGCAATTGAGTTAAATGAAGAGATTATGCGTAATTATAGAGATGAGATGAAAAAATTCTACTATGACCCAAGTAAATATGAGACTTATTTGGATCAACTTGGTATTACATACCCAACTATTAAGAAAAAATAGTAAAACTATTATGGGCCATTTAAGTTTAATACAAATTTGTCAAATATTAATTGGCTTGTTTATGGGCATATGTATGTTTCAATCAGGTGTTGATAAGATTATAGATTGGCAAGGGAATTACACGTGGCTAAAAGGTCATTTTTCAAAAACTTTTTTGAAGTCATATGTAAAGCCAATGTTATTTATTATCTTACTTTTAGAAGTATTTAGCGGAGTGTTATGTTTGAGTGGATCTTTATTCGGTTTGCTTAATAACGATACTAGCTTAATACTGAATGGTTTAATTATTGTTGGTATAAACTTGATTGCTTTATTTTTTGGCCAAAGGTATGCAAAAGATTATCAAGGCGCAGCTATTTTAGTTAACTATTTTATCTTAACTATTATTGGTATTTTCAGTTTTAACTTTGTCTAATTACTTTACGATAATTATAATATTAATCTAATGGAGAGTACTTTGAAACGAATAATCCTTTTAACAATTATTACATTCTTTTCTGGATGTAATACACAAAATTTAACTAATAATTCTAAATTAGGTAAAATTGCGAAAAAATTTGAAACTAATGGTAATAAGCTAATTGAAGCAGCTTTGAATGACACTCTAGGGTTTAGTAGGCTTGCTGATATGTGCGATACTTTTGGTCCACGCTTCAGTGGTAGTGATAATCTTGAGAAAGCATTGGATTGGATACTTAAAGAAATGAAAGCTGATGGCCTTGAGAATGTTCATGCTGAAGATGTTATGGTACCTAAGTGGGTAAGAGGGAATGAAAGTGCTCAAATGATTTCACCATGGAAGAAAAATTTAGATATGTTAGGGTTGGGTGGAAGTATAGGTACTGGTCCTAATGGAATTACAAGTGAAGTTGTGGTTGTTAGTAGCTTTGAAGATCTAGAAGCTAGAGGTTCTGAAGCTAAAGGTAAAATCGTACTTTTCAATGTTCCTTTTACAAGCTATGGTCAAACTGTTCAGTACAGATCTGGTGGCGCAATTGCAGCTTCAAAAGCAGGAGCTTTAGGAAGTATTATTAGATCAGTTGGACCATTCTCAATGAATACGCCACATACTGGTGGTATGCGCTACGAGGAAGGTGTAAGAAAAATTCCACATGCAGCAATTACGGTTGAAGATGCTGCAATGATTGCAAGAATGGTTAATAGAGGTCAATCTGTTAAAATCAAATTATACATGGAAGGAAAATTTGAGCCTGATGCATTGTCAAGAAATGTTATGGGTGAAATAACTGGTTCTGAATTTCCAAATGAGGTCATCGTATTAGGTGGTCACATTGACTCTTGGGATGTTGGCCAAGGAGCAATGGATGATGGCGGAGGCTGTGTTGCGGCATGGCAAGCTGTTAAATTGATGAAAGATTTAGGCCTTCGTCCAAAACGTACTATCCGAGTTGTTATGTGGACTAATGAAGAGAATGGATTGAGGGGTGGAAATGCATATAGAGATGCGCATATAGATGAACTAGATGATCATATTCTTGCAATGGAATCAGATGCTGGAGTTTTCAAACCTTCTGGGTTTGGTTTTACGGGTTCAGATGAAGCTTTGACTATTTTACAAGATATAGGCACTTTACTTTATCCTATTGAATCAGGAAAAATAACTAAGGGTGGCGGTGGTGCGGATATTGGTCCAATAATGCGGGAAGGTGTTCCTGGAATGGGCCTAAACGTTGATGGAACTAAATATTTTTGGTATCACCATACAAATGCAGATACATGGGATAAGCTAGATTTAGGTGAATTTAACCAATGCGTTGCTACCATGGGCACCATGGCTTACGTAGTTGCTGATATGGAAAAACGACTGCCTAGGTAATAGTTATTCTATTTCAATTATTAAATTCATAATTTATTGAACTATCTCGGAATAATTTTGAATAGACTCATCCTTAAAATATTTTTTGTTTTGTGTGTATGTATATCCACTGCACAATACTCTCATGCTATTATTTCGTCTGGTTTAATTGATAAACCTGATGGAAGTATATCTAGAGCACTATGTTTTACACCTCAATTAAATGATGAGTTTTTTGCTAAGCGCCTAGAAAAAATTAAAAGAGATAATCCTTCACTTTATCAAAGAATGTTAATGCCTCGAACAATGTATAAAACATCAAAGGTTGGAGATCTTCAAACTTTTTTTGTTAATGTTGATGATGGGAATGGTGGTGAAGAAACTGTTGAGCTTGTTACAGAATTATTAGCAAAGGGTACTCATTCAGCTATATGGGCAGATACTGCTAAAATTGGCACTGCAATAACAGCGACAGAAGCTGCAACCTACTTAAAAGCATTTGAAGAAAGTACGCCTGGTGCATCTCGTGATTCTACCAAAGGCATCTATGATTTACTGCTCAACTATTTTGGTGATGTACCAAATAAAGATGGTGACGGTATAGTGGATTATGTTTTTGCGGATCTTCCATCTGGTGTAGGAGGCTATTTTAGCCCTCTAGATCAAACTGATCAGACGGGAAGTAATAAACGGGATATGTTATATATTGATATTTTTATGAATGATGAATATTCGAAATCTGTTATTGCGCATGAAGCTCAACATCTAATTCATTCTAACTATACAAATAAAGGTTCAAAATTCAATGAAGGCTTGAGTGAAATGGCAATCATTATTTGTGGATATGGTGATGTTGGTGTTTCTTTTAGCCGTTATTTAAGTAATGTGGGTGATATTGGATGGGAATGGGAACAATCCAGTGGCGTGCATTATGATATGGGTGCTCTTTTTGTCCTATACTTCGCAGAACAATTAGGTGATGAATCTTTGAAAGTGTTTCAAAATATAAATGCTTATGAGTTTAATGCTTTTCAACAGCTCTTAGATTATTATAATACTGGATTAACGACTGAATCATGGTTTTCAAATTGGTTCATTGCAAACTATTTAAATGATAAGACTATAGATGCAGCTTATGGATATACTTATCCAGTTGGGAAAGCAAAACCAACAGCATGGCATTTATCCGGTCAAGTAGAATCAGAAATAAAATCGATTAAAGAGCATGACGTAAATTATATATATTATTCTTCGAGTGCTGATTCTCTACCTATAACATTCACCTCTTCTGGTGGACGTTCACCCATTTATAAATCTTTAGAATTCACTGATTCTGATGTAATTATAAATGATGTAACAGACAATGAAGAATATATCGTTTATAACGATACATCAACTATTAATAGTGTTGTATTTATGGTTGCAAATAATGATAAGTATTTTACTAATGATGTAAACTACCAATATGTTTCAACAGGGAAGAATACAGGTGGATGGACAGCAACAAAACTATTAACATATGACGATGGAGAGGTGGACGTTTTTGAATATAGCGGTGGATCTTTTGGTTATCTTGGGTCTGGAAATAACAGTGAAGGGGAAGGCTGGGCTGTTGATTTTGATCCAATAGTGGGAGAGAATCAATTAATCGGTTTTGGTGCTAACTTAGGGTTTGCTCAAGATTTTGGTGGTTCTACCGTTCCTCAAACTGCTGATAAAGATTTTAATATTCACATATGGAAAAAAACGGATGATAATGGTGGAGTAGTTGATATAATTCCTCCAATACTTTTTGATGGTAAAGAGAGTGGAGTAAGTGGAATAGGTGATGTCAATGTTGACCTTACTACCTTTAAAGATGACCTAACTAATTTAGGTGAAATAGTAGTTGGTATTGTTGATGATGATACAATAGGTACTTACTTTGGTATGAATAACTCAGGTGAAAATCACACCTATGCATATAATTATAGTGGAAATGGAAAAATTTCAAGCATGGCTAATTTTAGCGTTGGTGGCTCATCTTTGGATGGTTGGAACTTTATGTTTAGAACCACATGGCTTCTAAAAAATTCAACAGCTCCAAAACTTCATGCTGGTTTTATGCAACATAGTATTTTTACAGATGAATTAAAGATTTATATTATTGGTAATTCTATTGTTGATTCAGAGAATACAACAGTGATTATTAATAATGCTGGAAATGGACAAGTTGTATCAAACTCTGCCTTAGCAAATAACGATTCTATTTTAGTCTCTAATTATAGATTAAATGCCTCTGGTCCTCTAGATATTAATGTTTCTGGAAGCTATTTATACAGTTCAACTATTTTTGATACTACATTTAATTATAATGTTAATTACACAATTTCAAGTAAAGGTGGTGAAATTACTTCAAG
>ERZ1046876.1579-NODE-1579-length-14945-cov-16.920148_pt1 | contig 14945 bp, 16 predicted proteins | sample MGYA00383094_ERZ1046876 | MGnify/ENA primary metagenome ERZ1046876 (study PRJEB29581, sample SAMEA5548364) | metagenome | biome: marine; feature: coastal; material: water | depth 50 m | study: Short-term variability in the microbial, nano- and picoplankton...
TTGAATCATATACGATACCCGCTCCAGCTCTAAAACTAAGCTTTTGCTCTTGTTTAATCATGGTGCGGATCAGTATATTGAAATCCATTTTTCCATTGTTACTGACGTATCCAAGTGAGCCCGTATAAGCCCCTCTAGCATCCTGTTCTAGTTCGCTAATAATTTGCATGCAACGAATTTTAGGGCAACCTGTAATCGTACCGCCTGGAAATAACGCCCGAACTAAATGCTCTAAGCGCATCGACGGTTTTAGCGTACCCTGGATATTAGAAACAATATGATGCACATAAGGATAGGTTTCTAATGCCATTACTTCATTAACTTCAATCGATCCATATTCGCACACCCTGCCCAAATCATTACGCTCTAAATCAAGCAGCATAATATGCTCAGAGCGCTCCTTAGGATGGTTGATCAACCTTTGCTTTAAAGCTTCATCTTCTAAACCGTCTCCTCGAGGGTGGGTTCCTGCTATAGGGCGAGTTTCTATTTTTTTACCGTCCACACTGAATAGGCGTTCAGGCGAAGAAGAAATGATTGAAAAATCTTTAAACTGAGCCAGGGCTGAAAAAGGCGCCGGATTGGTCGACTTTAAGGCGCTATAAAGCTGTACAGCATTGCAATTCTCTTTAAGTGTATATTGCCATGAACGAGAAAGATTAACCTGAAAAACATCGCCTGCTTTAATATAAGATTTGATTTTATCAGCACCGGATAAAAACTTTTTATTAGCTTCACAAGTAAGCTCGCCCTCAAGATTAGCCTTAGAAATAGGTTGAATTTTTTCAATATCTGCCAATACCTGACTCATTCTTTGAGAATGATCATCTTCATCTAACAAAAAAGTCTTGTTTAATTGATGGTCTACAATAATGGTACATGGAATTTGAACAGCAATCGCAACTGGCAGTGAGCTTTGATGCAATTCTTTTGCTAAAGTAGGCTCAATTTGACCAATCAACTCGTAGGACAAATACACAAACCAGCCGCCAGTAAAAGGCAGCTCTTGATGCTGAGTGTTGCTTAAAGGGATTTTTGATGACAGTTCATCCAAAAAATCAAAATCCTCTAAATTGTTCAACGCCAACTCTTGTTGAGGGTGCGCAAATAAAATTGAATAGCGATTGTTGGTATTATGACTAACACTCTCTAGCAAAAATGGATATCGCTGCGCATTAAACTGACACAAAGCCTCCAGAGAAACGCTTTCAATTTCTAAGATTTGCATGCTAGTTTGGTTTACTAATTGCCTTGTTTACTTGTTTAACTGGCGTAATTTTACTTAATAACTGTTTAGCTCGATTAATCGAATTATGTAATGGAAATTTATCCAACATACTATTAAGAAGATTTTTAGCCTTATCAGTTTGATTTAATTCTACATAAACTCTAGCCAATTCAAACAAAGAATTTGAATACTTATGATGTAGAGGATTACCCTGCTGAAAAGTGACAAAAGTACCTTTGGCTAATTGATATTGATCTTTTGCCAAATACGCCTTAGCTAACCAATAATGCGCATCTGGCGCATGGTTATTATCTGGGTAAATATCTAAATATTGCTTAAAAAGAATAATTGCCTGATCATGCTGATCAGTTGCTAACAAAGAGCGTGCATTGGTATATATACTTTTAGATTTTTTATTATGTTCACGAACACGTCTCATAGTTTGCTCAACTACTGCGCTAGATTTTTTATATTCCATTAGATTAAACAGTTCAGCAATTTTTTTACTACTTTCTTTCTGCTGCTGCTCTAATTGCTCAATCTTACCCCTTAGTGTTTTATTTTTTTTCACCAGACGCTTAATCTTCTTATTGTGATCCATGATCACTTTATCAGTATTAATACCAGCAGATACTGGCTGCCAAGCAAATACAGATAAAAAAAGGATTAAAGCGAAACGTTTCATTAATAACTACTGATAAATAAATTCAACACGTCTATTCTGTTGCCAAGCATTTTCATCATGCAGCTGAATTACTGGACTCTCTTCACCAAAACTCACTACCTCAACACGAGAAGAAAGATCGTACAAACCTAAAACTTCCTTAACTGCTAAGGCGCGATTTTCTCCCAATGCTAGATTGTACTCACGAGTACCACGCTCATCTGCATGCCCTTCTAGACGTAGATTAATTGATGGATTGTCACGCATAAAATTTGCATGTTTGATTATCTCTTGAGTAGCAAACTCATTAATCTCACTTCCATCATAAGAAAAATTTAAAACAAATTTTATCCCTGTATTTTTTAGCTCACCAACAGCTGCCTTAAGCGCGCTGTTTTGCGAGTAAGTTCGCTCATGACTACCTGTAAATTCTTCCGATTCAAATCTTGAGGAGTCTGGCGCAATAATACTTTCTTCAGTTGCACTCGCTCTATCTTCAACATTCACTACGCTAGGCCTAGGGGCAACCTTCTGGTACAGCTCTTCAACTGTTGACGAACAAGATGACAATAGTATTGCGCTTAGCGCTAATGGAATAATTTTTAACATGTAAAACTCCTTGAATTATTTAGAATAATGTGACCAATTTGGCTCTCGAACTTCTCCAGACTTACTAGCCAATTCAAACGTCTCTCGACCCAGAATAGAAACAACTGACAATACACCCGAATCTCCTTTATTGGTTGCAAAGATAATCATGCCACCATTAGGTGAGAAAAACGGAGACTCGTCTAACTTATTCTCGGTCATGATGGTTAAATCCTTTGTTTCGATATCTAATAAAGCAATACGATAGTCTCGATCAACACGATGTACAAGCGCCAAACTCTTTCCATCGGGTGAAAACACCGCTTTAGCGTTATAACTACCATTAAATGTAGCTCTGTTAATTTTGCCTGTTTTAAGATGCTTGATATAAACCTGAACCTGTCCTGATCGATTAGAGGTGAAAGCAATGCGCTCACCATCAGCTGAGTAACTAGCCTCAGTATCGATACCCGTATCATGTGTTAATCGAGTAAGCTTGTCATTTTTCAAATGGTAAGAGTAGATATCTTTATTGCCGCCTTTAGATAGCGTTAAAACAATACTTTCACCGCTAGGATGCCATGCTGGTGCTGATGCAATGCCATCAAAATAAGGTAGTTTTTGGGTTTTACGGCGCATAAATGGATATTGGATAAACACCTCAGATCGACCATTTTTAAATGATACATAAGCAATTTTATTTTGATCTGGAGACCAGGCAGGCGATAAAATTGGACTTGCCGCCCTTAAAATTGTTTGTGGGTTTTGCGCATCTGAATCTGAAATTTCTAAACGGTACTCTCGCTTTCTTTTACCTTTGTCAACAACTGTTACATAAGCTAAACGCGTATCAAATGAGCCTTTTTCACCCAAAAGTGCAAAGTAAATTTGGTCAGATAAATAATGGGTGATACGCCTAATGCCACTATCATGAACAGCAAACTTTTTAGCATATAGAGTTTTTCTCGAATAAATATCAAGCAGTTCAATCTCAACATTAAATACTTTTTCACTAACCTGCTCTAGCTTACCAATAACAACAGCTTCGATTTTTTGAGCCTGCCACTTACCAAAATCAATTTGACTGGTAACGATATAGTCTGCACTAGAAGCATTAAACTCGCCAGAGCGATTGAAGTTATCGCGCATAATATGCGCAATCACTTCGCCCTGCTTTGCATCTCCTTTAACTGAAAATGGAGAGATAACAATTGGAAAGGCATTTTCATCTTTTTTTAAAACGGTCACTTCTAGTACAGCAACTGCTGCTGTTGCATATAGTGTTAAAAAAACTATTACCAACTTAATCATTCTCTTTCTTCAATCCAGTTCATTTGAACCGCTTCCAGGATTTTTTCACCTGTCTTTTCAGCATCATCGTCAAATTCTTCTAAAGCCATCACCATGTCTCTTAATTCTACAAACCCAATAGTTAAAGGGCTTATATCTGGATGCGCATCATCTAGTGCAATTGCAATGTCTAACGAGTCTGTCCAATTCATAAAATACCTTGAGATCTTATCTTAATAATTGACTTAATTTTAACCAAATAGCTATCAATTATGTATGCTTTTATCAAGACAATAAACGCCTAAACTCTATGTACATTTTGAATAAATTTAAGCGCTTTAAGCGCCTGTATTATCTCTTGAAGGTGATTGATATTTGTCACACTAATAATTAAATCTAGAGATTTAATCGAGTTGTCTTTTTCTTGAACTTCAATATGCTCGATATTACTATCAAGTTTCGAAACCACATTAGCAATAGAGGCGAGCGTACCACGCTGATTATCCACTTCAACAACAATTTTAACCTCAAAACTTTCACTTTTATCTGACTGCCAATCGATATTAAGCCACTGGGTATTTTTGGCTTTTGCACGTATTAAGTTAGCACAATCTGTTCGATGCATAACCAGGCCTTTTGAAGTTGTTAGAATGCCAGCAACCTTATTACCTGGAATTGGATAACAACAGCGTGCAAAGCTAATGGCTTTATTTTGGGTAGTGTTAATAATAATACTTTGCACTGAACATTGGTCATCATTACATTGCAATTTATTAAGCACTACTGAAACCAAGATTTCACTTAATCCAATGCGTAGATACATATCTTCTAATGATTCACAATTTAAGCTATCAAGACAGGCTTGCCATTTACTTTCATTAATATTATCTGAATCAACCCCTAAATAATCAAGCGCATTTGACAGTAAGTATTCACCTAATTGTATTAATTCTGAAGCAGATTTAGACTTAAGGTAAGCTTTAATGGCTGATTTAGCTTTTGCTGTTACTGCCATTTGCAACCAAGATGGATGTGGTTTTGCATTCTTGTCAGTAATGATTTCTACCGTTTGTCCAGAACGAAGTGGTGTTGAAATTGAAGCACTTACCTGATCAACCCTTGCTTTAACAATATGATGGCCAATATTAGTATGCACCATATACGCAAAATCAAGCACAGTCGCATAATACGGTAATTGCATAATATCGCCTCTAGGCGTAAATACAAACACCTCTGAAGGGAATAAATCATTTTTGGTCTCTTCTAAAAATTCAATGGAGGTGCCTGAATTTTGCTGAATATCTAACAACGATCCCAGCCAATTACTAGCTAATTCAGAGTCATTATCTGAATCACTTTTATAATGCCAGTGCGCTGCAATTCCATACTCTGAAACAAAGTGCATGTCTTCAGAACGAATCTGAACTTCAATAAAAATTTTATTAGGACCAAATAAAATGGTATGTAATGATTGATAGCCATTTGATTTTGGCAATGCCACGTAGTCTTTAAACTTTCCTGGCAACGGTTTATATAGGTTATGAATTATGCCAAGCGCTTGATAACACTGTGCAACATCTTTAACAATTACTCTAAATGCATACATATCCAACACTTGGGAAAATCTTAAGTGCTTATTTTTCATTTTTTTATAGATGCTGCAAGGCTGCTTGCGTCGTCCACTTATTTCAACCTCGGGCAAGCCTTCTTGCTTAAGACGATTATCCAACTCTTTTTGAATGTGATTAATCACCTTGGTACGATTGCCACATTGTTTTTTAATCTGACTAGTCAACACCTGATGTCGAAATGGATGGATGATTGAAAAACATAAATTATCCAACTCAACCCTAATACTATTCAAACCAAGCCTTCTGGCAATTGGCGCGTGAATTTCAACGGTTTCTTTAGCAATTCTAAGCTGCTTATCCCGCCTCATTGAGCCAAGTGTTCGCATATTGTGCAAGCGATCAGCCAGCTTAATAACCATCACTCTCATGTCATCACTCATGGCCAAAAATAACTTACGGAAATTTTGCGCCTGTTTATCTACTGTTGTATGAAATTCAAGCCCAGTTAACTTAGAAACACCCTCTACAATATGAGCAATTTCATAGCCGAAATCATATTTAATATTTTCATAAGTGATGTCTGTATCTTCGATGCAATCGTGCAGAATCGCAGCAACAATACAATAATAGTCAAGTTGTAATTCGGCCAATATCATAGCCACAGAAAGTGGATGAAATACATAAGCTTCGCCTGACTGACGATACTGCCCATCATGGGCTGTTGCTGCAATAATATATGCCTGATAAACACCTTCCACTTGTGATTTTGGCATGTAAGATTCCAGCACATCACATAGATCACTTATAAGAATTCTTGAGTTGTTTTTTGACATGTAATTTAAGCTAAATCTAGAATTAAGTTTTGCCATTATAATACTTTTGTATCAGTATAATGCTTGGCATATTTATAATAAATTTATGTACTAATTCATGAAAAAGCTTATTCTAATTCTACCGCTATTAACTTTATTTTTAGGTGGCTGCTTCTGGGAAGAAGAAAAAAAACGCGAATCAATCACTAAAGGCTGGTCTCCAAAAACCTTTTTTACTCAAGCTAAAGATCAAATATCAGCTGGCTCAATGGATAAAGCTATCGAGCTGTTCGAGCAGCTTCAAGCAGCTTACCCAGGCTCTAAATACGCCTTGCAATCAAAATTAGAAATCGCCTACGCTTTATATAAAAGTGAAGATTATGATCAAGCAATCGATCGTTTGAACAGCTATATTAAGCTTTACCCTAATCATTTCTCCACGCCTTACGCCTATTACTTACGTGGTGTAATTTCAGAAGATAAGTCTCGCTCAATTCTAGATGATTATATTACTGACAATGCACAACGTGACGTTGACTCAGTGCGTGATGCATTCAACTACTACTTAGCCTTAATCGACAAATTTCCCAAAACTGAATACACCGAAGAAGCTAAAACTCGCCTTATTATTTTAAGAAACATCTTATCGCGCCATGAGCTATTTGTTGCTGTCTACTATACTAAAAAAGGTGCTAATATTGCCGCCATCAATCGCAGCAAATATATTATTGAAAAATATCCAAATACACCATCTGTTCCCGCAGCGTTGCATTTAATGGCTTATAACTACGATATTATCAACACACCAGTGCTTGCTAAAGATGCACGTCGTGTATTAGCTAAAAGTTACCCTTTATATACACCACATTATTCACTAGAAGACTAATAACTCACAGCGCTCATGACTAAACTAGAGCGAGGGTTCGCATTAAAAATATCACTCATTATGGCCACTCGCATGTTGGGGTTGTTTATGATTTTTCCCATATTCTCTATTTATGCAAATAATTACACCAGTGTTACACCCCTCTTAATTGGCGTAGCTATTGGTGCTTATGGTTTAACGCAGGCATTTTTTCAAATACCTTTTGGTTATTTATCAGATAAGTACGGACGCAAACCACTCCTTATTATAGGGCTTGTTATTTTCTTTATTGGTAGCGCTGTTGCAGCCAATGCAACAGATATTATACAAGTACTATTAGGTCGCGCTCTACAAGGAGCAGGTGCGATATCAGCAGTTCTTATGGCCTTTTTAGCAGACTATGTAAGTGAAGAAGAACGCCCAAAAGCCAATGCTTTTGTCGGTGTTCAAATTGGCATGGCGTTTATGCTTGCTTTATTGTTAGGCCCTATTATTGGACACCAACTAGGTATGTCTGGAGTATTTTGGCTTATTGCTGCACTTTCAATTGTTGCGCTAATTATTGTGGGCACCCTGCCACATGCAAAGCCAAAAAAACAATACGAATTATCGCTTGAAAATTTTAAGAAAATTTTAACACTTGACTTGCTTAGACTAGACTTTAGTATATTTGCACTACACCTTATTCTAACTTGTGCTTTTATTGTTATTCCAATTTTCCTAGTGGAAAATAACATCTTAGCCATTCAAGATAATTGGAAAATTTACCTGCCAGTAATTATCTTGTCATTTGTCGGCATGATCCCAATGATTATTGTTGCCACAAAATACCAAAAAACTAAAACTATTTTTTTATTATCCATTTTCTTGCTTGCACTTAGTCAAATTTTGTTTTATCAAACAAAATTAAACTACGCAACATTCTTTATTATTCTCACCCTATTTTTTACCGCTTTTAACGCTTTAGAAGCACTACTACCATCACTCATAGCCAAAACTGCAAGTAGCGATAAACGTGGGCTAGCAATGGGTTTTTATTCTAGCTCTCAATTCTTTGGTGCATTTGTTGGTGGCATTACCGGTGGATGGATTTACAACACATTTGGATTAAATAGTGTATTCTTATTCACCACATTTATTGCACTTATTTGGTGGTTAATCTCACTAAGCATGAATACAAAAAACATTAAAAATTAACGGGAGAAAATACAATGGCAGGCATTAACAAGGTAATTTTAGTAGGTAACTTAGGTCAAAAACCAGAAGTTAAATACGCGTCAAACGGCAATGCAATTGCAAATCTTTCGGTGGCAACTAGTGAAAGCTGGACAGATAAAAATACAGGACAAAAGCAAGAAAAAACTGAATGGCACCGTGTTAGTCTTTTCGGTAAGCTTGCAGAAATTGCTGGTCAATATTTAGATAAAGGCTCTAAAGTTTACGTTGAAGGTAAATTACAAACTCGTAAGTGGCAAGATAAGTCTGGTGCAGATCGCTACACTACAGAAGTAGTTGTATCTGGATTTAATGGTACTTTACAAATGCTTGATCGTCGTGATGGTCCTGCTGCAGGTGGCGCCCCACAATCAGCACCAAGCGCACCTCGCGCCCAAGCACCAACACAAGACCCTATTACACCTGTTGATAATGGCTTTGATGATGATATTCCTTTTTAGGTTTAACTAGAAATACCCATTAAAAAGCCCGCTTCTGCGGGCTTTTTTTATAAAGAGTTATTTACACCCTCTTAATACCGTGATTATACATTCTAGCCATACCCCGAAAATCACGACTATTTAACTTAGCCCAAGACCGAACATCCTGCGCATAACCCTTGTGCCAGGGCATAACTGTTTCAACACCAACCTTAGCCTGTGTATGCACTGATTGTGCGTAATCCTTAGCTAGTACTTGGGCCGCAATGGAAGTCCCTGAAGCTGATAGAGTTTCTGCGACAGTCGTTAACATGTTTTTAATCTTCATATTTCCTCCTATTTATCATTGACTCATCTCTACTATACACCCTATTAACAATAGATTCAACAAGATACTAAATGCATTAATCTGCACGCATGCTTGGCAATAGGGATAATCACCATAGATTAACTATTTTTTTTAATTAGCCGCTTATGAATGATAAAAAATCAGCACGAATTTGGATTGATGCAGATGCTTGCCCTGTCGCTATTAAAGAGATTCTTTTTAAAGCTGCCAATAGAACCAAAACTCAAATTACACTGATAGCTAATCATGCACTATACATACCCCCTTCTCAATATCTTAGCTTTATACAGGTGTGCACTGGGTTCGATGTAGCTGACAATGAAATTGTTAAGCGCTTAAATGCTGGAGATTTAGTTATTACCAGTGATATTCCTTTGGCAGATGAGGTAATCTCTAAAGGCGCTCAAGCTTTAAGCCCAAGAGGTGAATTGTTCAATACTGGCAATATCAAATCAAAACTGAGTATGCGCGATTTTATGGACGTAATACGCTCAAGTGGCGTACAAACTGGAGGACCAGCGCCACTAAATCAGGCTGATAAACAAGCCTTTGCTAATCATTTGGATAGATGGCTAAATCAGAATAAGTGTTAACGCCAAGTTGGCTTCATATAAACACCTGGTGTTGCTTCTTCTGCCATAATCTTACCCGGCTCCATCATAGAGCGAATACCTTGATCCATGCCTGGCATCATAAAAGATGATTGCGGCTGACGATATTGTTGTTGCGGCTGCATACCAGGATTAAACGGCATCATACTCATGCCACCAAATGACTGAGAAGGTTGAGCTTGACGACTTGGCGAGTTACTCATTGCCCACGGCATAGGATTGTAAGCGGGCTGTTGTTGTGCGTATCTTTGTCTTGGCGCTGCATATCGAGAATTTGAGTATCTAGGCTGATTAAAGGTTTGACCACTCCATGGCACAGAGTTACCAAATGATTGCATTTGTTGCGGTTGGGCAAAACCTTGAGAGCTAAATGGTGATGACATCATAGATGATGGATTGCCAAAATTAGCATTAGCCATCGTGCCAATTACCAGTGTTAATCCAATACAAGTTTTTAAAAAACCAAACTTAACCTCTTTCATATCAATCTCCCCAATTTATTAAAAGCATTAGATTGAACTATACACATTTTTATAACTAAAATTAGGCCAATCTCACTATACAACTAACAATTCGATCTACTACCCTATTAATTAATTTGACTTAATGAATAAAAATCGTTATTAAATTTGAGTTAAATTTCTTAACGCTCTATTTACTATTTTTTCTTATCCCAGTAATTAGCTTTATTTTTTAAAATCCAACGTACACCGCCCTTTGGATCTTCAACATCACCTTTGTATCTTGGAATTAAGTGTACGTGCAGGTGCTTAATACTTTGCCCTGCCATCTCGCCATTATTGATACCAACATTGTAAGCATCTGGTTTAAACTCTTCATCTAGGAGTATTTTTGCTTTTTGTACGGCAATACCAATAGCCAAAAGCTCATCTTCTGTTGCTTCAAAATAAGTGGCAAAATGACGCTTTGGAATAACCAGAGTATGCCCAGGAGAAGCTGGAAAGTTGTCGATAAAGGTAATGGTTAAATCACACTCACCGATCACTCTCTCTTGATTTCTTAAACCACAAAATAAACACTCTGTACTCATGCCTTCAGCCTATATTAAAGATAGATAATTTGGACGTGTATTTTACCCCATTCGTACACACAAGGTATAAACGCTTTAGGTAGGATATTAAATTTCAGGCATTAAAAAGCCGGCTAATTGCCGGCCTTTTAACTAACTTTTGGAGTAACTACTACTTGGCAGTCTCAGCTACTGGCGAGCTATCTGTCTCTGCTGTAGCAGGAATAGCTTGATTGTAACCGTAGTTCCAAGGCGCACTATTCATGTTCATAGGGCCAAATGAGTTTGAACCTGTGCCCATGTTAAATGGTGAAGTGCTTGTACCCATGTTAAATGGTTGAGCATTGTTGCCACCACTGAATGGGCTGAAGTTTGAGTTTGTTTGCATTGGACCAAAATTATTACCGCCATTCCAAGGGGCATTATTAAAATTGCCGCTGTTCATTGGCATGTTCTTGCTCCAGTTCCCTTGGTTTGACCATGGAGCGTTATTGAAATTGCCATTGTTCATTGGCATGTTCTGACCCCAATTGTTATTATTCATTGGCATGTTTTGTCCCCAGGCATTGTTATTCCAAGGATTGTTATTCATATTACCAAAATTGCCACCATTACTCCATGGTGTATTGTTACCAAAGTTCATTGGATCATTACTATTCCAGTTATTGCTAAAAGCAGACGCACTAAGCGCTACTGTCATTAATGTTGTTACGATAATTTTTTTCATGTTATTCCTTATTTATTTAATTAGATTTATTTTTCTGTTGTATTAGCTGGTGTGTTTGTATTACTCCATGGTGCACTGTTCATTGGACCAAATGAATTGGTTTGAAAATTAAATGGCTGAGAGTTTCCCCATGGACCTTGATTCCAATTACGATTTTGCCAAGCTGCGTTATTACCCATTGGACCATTGTTTCGCCAATTTTGAGCATTCCATTGGCCATTATTACTCCAAGGGCTGTTATTAAAGCGATTGTTATTCCATGGTCTATTGTCGTCTGAGTCAAACTCATCCATCATATCGTCCATTTCTTCGCTAAACCAGTCTGGTGTAAACATTGAATTTGGATTATGCGCAATAAAGCCGTTATTCGCATTATTACCATTGTTATTCCAACCGTTATTACCCCATGGTCTGTTGTCAAAATCAGCTGTCGCACTCAGTGCAACGGTCATTAATGATGCCACTATTACTTTCTTCACTTCACTATCCCCTCTTTTTTGTTTAATTAATGACTTTTAATTATAAACCACTTCACACCATTTAATAGACGAAAAAAAACCAGCAACAAGTGCTGGTTTTTACAATTTAACTAGCTAAATTTACTTAGCTGGAGCAACTGGAGCTGTAGGCGCCTGTGTATTGTTCCAAGGGTTATTGTTAAAGTTGTTGTATGGGTTATAACCATTAAAGTTGTTATTATTCCAACCGTTGTTGTTATCGAATTCATCATCAAACTCATCTACCATGTTTGACATTTCTTCCATATACCAACGTGGATCCCAGTAATCGTATGGATTGTAACCAAACATACCGTTATCATCTTGGTAACCGTTGTTATTGTAGTTGTTGTAGTTATTACCCCATGGTGTATTATTGCTGTTAAAAAATGCATTTGCACTTAAAGAAGCAGCTATTAATGCTATTGCAAAAAGTTTTTTCATTGTCTTATCTCCATATCTAAAATTTATGAATCTATATTATAACATGATAATATAAAATTGCAAACTTATTTAAAAACCACGCCCATAAGGACTGCGTGGCTCAGAAAAACGATAATTAGCTGGATAAGGGCTTGGTGGCTCATTCATTAGCCTTGTAGGCGAACTTTGTGGATTAGAAAATGACATGGCTGCAGGTGTCATATAAGTTGGTGCAGGAACTTGACGGGATTCATCTTGAAATGCCTGATCAGGTGTTGGCATTTGCGACATATTAAATTGAGATGCACCTATGTTATAAGGGCGATTATTATAAGGGTAACCATAATTTTGATTATTATTACCAAACATATCGTTGTCTGTCACTTTGTTCATCCAAAACATCGGTGTCCACACAGGCCAATTGTTATCTTGATAATCACTACCATAGCTATTAAAGTCTAAAAATGCCTGTGCATTAAAACTACCAGCGATTAATCCAACTAATAAGATTTTTTTCATAATTTCCTTATGGATAATTTTGTCACTATTATAAAGCTGTATTTATGGGCCGTGGGCACTTATAGGCTTTGGGTATAATATCGACCATGAATACAAAACAGATATTACAATCCCTTTTAGAGCAAAGAATTTTAGTCTTAGATGGCGCCATGGGCACCATGATTCAAAAGCACAAACTTAGCGAAGAAGACTATCGTTCAGAGCGTTTTAAAGATTGGCATATTTTGGTACAAGGTAACAATGATTTGCTATCCTTAACCCAGCCACAAATCATCCAAGACATCCATCGCTCGTATTTAGAAGTGGGTGCAGATATCGTAGAAACCAACACCTTTAACGCCACAAAAACCTCCATGTCTGATTATCAGATGGAAGAATTTGCATATGAGATTAACGTTGAAAGTGCGCGTTTAGCCAGAGCTGCTTGTGATGAATTTTCAACTGCTGAAAAACCTAGATTTGTTGCGGGTGTTATCGGCCCTACTTCGCGCACCTGTTCACTCTCACCAGATGTTAACGATCCTGGCTATAGAAATGTAACCTTCGATGAACTGGTTGAGGTTTATATAGAATCTACCCGCGGACTTATTAAAGGTGGATCAGATATTATTCTGATTGAAACCATCTTTGACACACTTAACGCCAAAGCCGCTATTTTTGCCGTACAACAAGTGTTTGAAGACGACAATATCGAACTGCCAATTATGATTTCTGGCACCATTACTGACGCTTCAGGCCGTACACTTTCCGGGCAAATGACTGAGGCCTTTTATAATTCTCTACGTCATGCCAACCCTATTTCAATCGGTCTTAACTGTGCACTAGGCCCAGATTTATTACGTCAATACGTGGCTGAGATGTCGCGCGTATCAAATACCTATGTGTCAGCACACCCAAATGCCGGCTTGCCAAATGAATTTGGCGAGTACGATTTGGGCGCCATCACCATGAGTGAACAAGTTGGTGAATGGGCTGAATCAGGTCTTGTAAATATTTTAGGTGGTTGTTGTGGCTCAACGCCAGAACACATCAAGGCAATTGCAGATGCGATTGACGACTTACCTCCTAGAAAAATTCCAAACATCAAACCCGAGTGTCGCTTATCCGGCTTAGAGGCATTCAATATTGGCGAAGATGCTTTATTTGTTAACGTTGGTGAGCGTGCTAACGTCACTGGCTCTGCTAAATTTAAGCGCTTGATTCTTAATGAAGAGTATGAAGAAGCATTAGATATTTGCCGAGCACAAGTGGAAGATGGCGCACAAGTGGTTGACATCAATATGGACGAAGGCATGCTTGATGGCAAGGCCGCCATGGAGCGCTTCATGAATCTGATCGCTTCAGAGCCAGACATCTCTAAAGTGCCGCTAATGGTAGACTCTTCAAAATGGGAAATTATTGAAGCCGGTTTAAAATGCACGCAAGGCAAACCAATTGTTAATTCAATTTCCCTAAAAGAAGGCAAAGAAAACTTTGTCAAATACGCGCACTTATGCAAACGTTACGGTGCAGCAATTATTGTTATGGCTTTTGATGAAGTTGGACAAGCAGACACTCAGGAAAGGAAAATTGAAATCTGTACTGAGGCTTATGACATACTGGTTAATGAAGTTAGATTTCCAGCAGAAGACATTATCTTTGATCCAAATATCTTTGCCGTAGCAACAGGTATTAAAGAGCACAATAACTACGGCGTTGACTTTATCGAAGCCACGCGTGAAATCACCAAAGCTTTGCCTTATGCAAAAATTTCAGGTGGCGTCTCTAATGTATCGTTCTCTTTTAGGGGTAACAACCCAGTACGAGAAGCGATCCATTCGGTGTTTTTATATCACGCTGTAAAAGCTGGCATGACCATGGGCATTGTAAATGCAGGTCAGTTAGTGGTTTATGACGACATTGATCCAGAACTTAAAAAGGCAGTAGAGGATGTTGTACTCAATAGTGACGAAGAAGCAGGCGAACGCCTAGTTGACATTGCAGGTAAATTCTCTGGAACAGGCGAACTTCAAGAAAATAAACGAGATTTAGAATGGCGCACTTGGCCAGTTGAAAAACGCTTAGAACATTCTTTGGTAAAAGGTATTACTGAGTTTATTGATGAAGACACACAAGA
>ERZ1046876.1591-NODE-1591-length-14890-cov-4.272194_pt1 | contig 14890 bp, 15 predicted proteins | sample MGYA00383094_ERZ1046876 | MGnify/ENA primary metagenome ERZ1046876 (study PRJEB29581, sample SAMEA5548364) | metagenome | biome: marine; feature: coastal; material: water | depth 50 m | study: Short-term variability in the microbial, nano- and picoplankton...
GCCAAAACCAATTGAAGGGCTCACCGGCAATGGCTGCCATGCCCATATTTCGGTTTGGGATGGTGCCGGCAATGCGGCAAAAACAAATGTTTTTGCCGATGATGCGATGGATCTGGGCCTGTCGCAATCCGGGCGGCACTTTTTGGGTGGCATTATGAAACATGCCAGCGCATTGGCCGCAATTACCAACCCCACGGTCAACAGCTACAAGCGCATCAATGCGCCGCGGACGATGTCGGGGGCCACTTGGGCACCCAATACCGTAACATGGACCAGCAATAACCGCACCCATATGGTGCGCGTGCCCGGGCCTGGCCGGTTTGAGCTGCGTCTACCGGATGGAGCCGCCAACCCCTATTTATTGCAAGCTGTGATTATTGCCGCCGGTCTGGATGGGGTGAGCACCAATGCCGATCCAGGCAAACGCTATGACATTGATATGTATGCCGAAGGGCATAAGGTGCGCGGTGCCCCGCGCCTGCCTTTGAACCTGTTGGACGCATTGCGTGAATTTAACAAAAATAAAGGCTTAAAGTCGATGTTGGGAGATGAGTTTTCAGCCGCTTATTTGAAGTTAAAGCATCAGGAATGGGATGCATTCGCCGCGCATTTTTCAACCTGGGAAAAAGAGAATACGCTGGATATCTGACCCAAACCGCCGCAAACGCAACAGCCCCTGATCCCGCCTGATCAGCCTAAGAATGATTTGACGCCTGACGCGGGTTTGCCTTTATTTGCCTTTCCATATGGGATCGCGCTTTTCTGCAAACGCGCGCGCCCCCTCCAATTGATCTTCGGATGTATACAGCCTCTCAACCGTTTCAAATTGTGACTGCGTGATTTTATTCAGACAATCTTGAAATTTCATATCTTCCGCCTCGCGCACCACCTCTTTGATCGCGGCGTAAACCAAGGGCGGACCCGAGGCCAAAAGATCGGCGAGATCACGCGCCTTTTGCATCAGATCTTCTTTGGGATAAAGATGGTTGATCAAGCCCCATCGCGCGGCCTCTTCGGCCTCTAACCACCGTCCGGTCAACAACATTTCCATCGCGATATGATAGGGGATGCGTTTGGGCAGCTTGATACTGGCCGCATCGGCGATCGTACCGCTGCGAATTTCGGGCAGCGCAAAGCGGGCATGATCTGCGGCCAATATCAGATCGCAAGACAGGGCAATTTCCAATCCGCCCCCGCAACAAATACCGTTCACCGCGCAGATCACCGGTTTGTTCAACCCGCGCAATTCTTGCAGGCCGCCAAAGCCCCCCACGCCATAATCGCCATCAACTGCATCGCCCTCTGCCGCCGCTTTTAAATCCCAGCCCGGGCAAAAAAACTTATCATGCGCTGATGTTAAAACCGCCACGCGCAAGTCAGGGTCATCGCGAAAGCTTTTAAACACCTCTCCCATAATCCGGCTGGTGGCCAGATCAATCGCGTTGGCTTTTGGGCGGTCAATAGTCACCTCTAACACATGGCCACGCCGCGAGGTTTTAATCGGAGTCTGTGTCATCTAACTGTCCTATTCTGATCAATGCATCCGCCGCAATCGCCGCGTTTGGCGTCACAATAAGCGGGTTGATTTCAACTTCTTCGATCTGATCTTTATGCGCAAGCACATAGTCCTGAAGCGCCAAAACAGCAGCAATCACCGCGGCCCGGTTGCCGCTTGGCCTGCCCCGAAAGCCCCGAAGAATTTTGTTAACTTTCAAGCTTTTTAGCGCATGCTCAACATCCTGTGCGGTCACCGGCAACAACAAGGAAGCACTGTCTTCCAGCAGCTCAGTCAGCACACCGCCAGCTGCCAGCGTTAACAGAAACCCATGCGCCGGATCGCGCACAACCCCGAGCAATAGCTCTACCACCGCCCCCTGCACCATATTTTCGATCAGAAAACTGCCCTGCGGCATCTCAGACAAGGCGCGCTGAACCTCTTTCAGATTGCCAAGGTTCAAATGCACTGCATTCGCTTCCGATTTATGCGCCAAGCCCATGGTTTTCAAAACGACGGGAAAGCCAAGCCCTGCCGCTTCCCGCTCGACCGTGGCCGCGGAAGCCACCAGCGCACCTGTCGGGATTAAAACCCCGAATTTGGCAAGATCTTGCTTGGCCTGCGCCTCAGAGATCAGCTGGATGCGGCGCGGCGGTGCGCCTAAAACAAGGGGCGGCGGCAGATGCGGTAGGTGCCGGCGGCCGATAAAGGCCGCCACCGCGATTGCGCAGAGCGCCTCGGGCAAGCCGCGCAACGCAACAACAGCGCCGCCGGATAGGTCTAAGGCCAACGCTTCAGGGATATTTTCTGGAAAGCTGCCCAGAAGGACCACTGGCTTGCCGCTCGTCTTAGCGGCCGCGCGCGCAGCAGCGATCACGCAGTACCAAGCCGAGGGGTCGCATAGATCAGACCGGGGGAAATCAACGATCACGCAAGCCAGCGCCACATCACCGCTGAGGATTGCCGCAAACGCCGCCGTCATGCGCGCCTCATCGCCCCAAATATAAGTGTGGTAATCCAGAGGGTTGGCCAGAGACACCATGGGCCCCAAAGCAGCGCGCAACCCGCTCAGCTGCTGCTCATCAAGAGGTGGAAATACCACATCATAGCCCAAAGCAGTATCGGCAATCAGGCTGGCCTCGCCCCCCGAACAGGAAAGCGAAGCGATATGATGGCTCGAAAGCGGCCCAATCTGATTTAACAGCACCAAAGCTTCCACCATTTCGGGCAGCGAGCGCACTTGCCCAATGCCCAGCCGCGCCAATATCGCATCGCCCGCCGCCGCATCGCCCGCAAGCGAAGCGGTATGCGATAAGGTGGCCGCCTGCGCTTGCAGCGAGCGGCCAACTTTTAACGCAACAATGCCTTTTCCAAGGCGCCGCGCCTCTGCCGCCAAAGCTTCAAACGCCCGCAAATCTCCCACGCCTTCAATATGCAACCCCAAGGCGGTGACACGCGCATCACGCAGCAAGGCCAGACCAATTTCTGACATCCCGATCTGCGCCTGATTGCCAACCGTCACCGCATAGGCAATTGGCAGGCCACGCTGCTGCATGGTGATATTAATCGCAATATTTGAGCTTTGCGTGAGGATGGCCACACCCGAATTCACACGCACCCCACCATGCTGATCAGGCCAGAGCGCAGCCCCCTCAAGATAATTCACAAACCCATAACAGTTGGGCCCGATGAAGGGCATCTCGCCCGCGGCCTGAAGCAAAGCCTCTTGCAAGGCCTCTCCATCTTCGGTTTCGTTTTGCGCCTCTAAGAACCCGGAGGCAAAGCAAACCGCGCCCCCTGCCCCCAATGCAGACAATTTGCCAAGACAGTCGATGGTCGCATGGCGGTTTACCCCGATAAACACGGCATCAGGCGCCATCGGCAAATCTGAAATATCCTGAAATGCTGATAAACCTGCAAGCGTTTGAGCAGAGGGATGCACCGGAAAAACCGGGCCCTCAAAGCCAATTTTCTGGCATTGCGCAATGACCGATCGCCCCCAGACGCCGCCGCCAATCACAGCGATGGATTTCGGGTTTAACAATCGATTGAGATCCCGCAATTTATCCCCCTTGCCTTATCTCAAAGCAACCTAAGCATTTAATGGGCGCAACAAATCGCGGCTGATGATATGGCGCTGAATTTCCGACGTGCCATCCCAAATCCGCTCGACGCGGGCATCGCGCCAAAACCGTTCGATTGGAAAATCGCTCATCAAGCCCATACCGCCAAATATTTGCAGCGTGGTATCGGTGACGCGCGCCAGCATTTCGCTGGCATAAAGCTTCGCGCTGGCAATTTCGCGGTTTGCGGGCAGCCCTTGATCCAGCCGCCATGCAGAGGCCAAGGTCAGCCAATCGGCCGCGTCGATCTCGGTGATCATATCAGAAATTTGAAAACTTACGCCCTGAAATTTCCCAATCTGTTGCCCGAATTGTTTGCGTTCAGCAGCATAGTTTAATGCATATTCAAAGCACCGGCGGGCGCGCCCAACCGCCATCGTGGCCACCGTGATCCGCGTTGCATAAAGCCATTCATTCATAACCGAAAATCCGCCATCGACTTCACCCAACACTTGCGCATCTGGCAATCGGCAATTGTCAAACTCCAAAATCATATTTTTATATCCGCGATGGCTGACCGATTTATAGCCCTCGCGAATGGTGAAACCGGGAGTGCCCCGATCCACTAGGAATGTGGTGATGCGTTTCTTTGGGCCCCGCGGCGTTTCATCCACCCCTGTGGCAACAAATACAATAACAAAATCAGCATGTTCCGCGCCTGATATAAAGTGCTTATTGCCATTTAAAACCCAATCACCTCCCGCGCGCTGGGCGCTGCAGGCCATGCCGCGCACGTCGGATCCTGCGCCCGGTTCAGTCATCGCCAGCGCATCCATTTTTTCGCCACGTATGGCGGGTCGCAGATAACGTTCCACCTGCGTGCCCTGACAAGCCATCAGGATATTTTGAGGGCGGCCAAAGAAATGCGTTAGCGCCATCGAGCCTCGGCCCAACTCGCGCTCGACCAAGGCAAAATCAACATGGGAAAGACCAGCCGCGCCCACAGATTCGGGAAAGTTGCACGCGTAAAAACCCATATCAATGGTTTTTTGTTTGATGTCCTGGGCAATTTCGCGGGGTACCTCTGCGCTTTGCTCGACCAGATCTTCATGCGGGTAAATCTCTTTTTCAACAAAGCTGCGCACCGTGTTGACGATCATCTCCTGCTCTTCGCTCAATCCAAAATTCATAAGCTCTGCTCCTCAAGCGCCAATTTCAACGCATTCAAACGATCCGCCACCTCGGGCAAAGGCGCGCATGATTTTCGGGTGCTCAGGCTGACATGCAGCATGAATTGCTCGCAGCTTGCTAAGGTCGTACCATCATCGGCGCGCATAAAATGGCGCAGCTTCAATTTTTTGCCCTCGGCAAGCAAAACCTCGCTTTCAACGTAGATATGCTGCCCGGCATGGGCTTCTTGCAGATATTTCACAGTGGTTTCGGCGGTAAAATAGCTATGCCCAGCGGCGATATATGCAGCATCGGCCCCGATCGAAATCATAAAACTATCCGCAGCATCGGAAAACACTTGCCCGTAGCGCCCCTCATTCATATGGCCATTGTAATCCGTCCAATCAACGGGGATCACCCGCGATACGCTGCGCAGTTTCGTCGCGGGCTTAAACTTGGGCTGTAAATTACGATCATGTTCGCCAATCAAAGCCCCAGCGGCATTGCCCTGCTGCTTAAGGCTGCGCAAAATCGCCACCAAATTGTTATCGCGTTTGCGCTCTAAAGCGCGGATCGACAAATTCCCCGATTGGGCGTCAGATTGATCGGCAATTTGTTGAACCAACTCATCTGTCAATTCGGGCACATCCATCAATTTGGTCCAAGGCCAATCGAGGCATGGCCCAAACTGGGCGATAAAATGCGCCATGCCCTCTTCACCGCCCGCAATCCGATACGTCTCAAAAAGCCCCATCTGCGCCCAGCGCAATCCAAACCCATAGCGAATGGCATTGTCAATTTCTTCTGTCGTGGCGATCCCATCTTTAATCAACCACAAGCCCTCGCGCCAAACCGCCTCTAAAAAACGATCGGCAATATGCGCATCAATTTCCTTGCGCACCAGCAAAGGAAACATGCCCAGCGCGGTTAGATGCGCCTGCGCCTGGGCAATATGCGTTGTGCCACTGCGGGGGCTGGGAACAAGTTCAATCAAGGGCAGCAAATAGACAGGGTTAAACGGATGGGCGACAACTATCTGATCTGGAAAATCTGATTTTTCTTGCAATTCAGACGGTTTATACCCCGATGTTGAAGAACCTATGATAGCGTTTGGCAAACAGTATTTTTGAATTTCCGAAATCACATTATGCTTAATCTCGAGCCGCTCAGGAACGCTTTCTTGGATCCAATCCGCAGCGCTGACCGCCTGCTCGATGGTTTTGCAGATCGTCAATTCACCTTCTTTGGGTAAATCCCGCTCATAAAGCATTGGCAATGCGTGGCGGGCATTTTCCAAAACGGCGGCAATTTTGCGCTCAGCCTGCGGATCGGGATCAAATAAATTGACGTTCCAGCCATTCAGTAAAAAGCGCGCAAGCCAACCGCCGCCAATCACTCCACCGCCGATTATTGCTGCCGTTTTCTGAACCATTTCACGTATTTCCCTTGTCTGCGCGCCTTTGCGCTAAACCATACTTTCGGTGTGCCCATCCACCGCCAAGGCCTGACCGGTCACCTGTCGGGCCGCCTCTGAGCTTAGGAATACCGCCATATCGGCAATATCTTCTGGGCTGACGAAACGCCGCAACGACACGCCCTGGCTATATTGCTGGCGTATCTCTTCTAGACTGCGCGCGGTTGCGTTTGCCTCGATCTCAAGCACATGCTGCATGCGATCGCCCTCCACCGCGCCGGGGCAGATCGCATTTACCCGCACGCCGCTGGGGCCAAGCTCCATCGCCAATGTTTTGGTTAGGCCAATCAAGCCCCATTTTGCCGCCACATAGGGGCTGCGCATGGGGACGCCATGCAGCCCAGAACTTGACGACATAAACAAGATCACGCCCGCGCCCTGCGCGCGCATCATCTCTGAGGCCCAACGCGCACCCAGAAAAGCACCGTTTAAATTTACCGACAGACAGGCTTGCCACGCGTCATATTGCAATTCGTTAAGCGGCCCTGCAGGCCCGCCCGTGCCCGCATTGCTGATAAAAATATCAACCCCCGCGAAACTTTCCGTTAACTGTGCAAAAAATTGCTGCATTTGATCTTCGTCGGTCACATCAGCCAACACCGTTATAGCATTGGGAAGCGCCGCTTGCGCTGCGGCCAGATGCGCGGGCGAGCTGTCGCACAGCGCCACCTGATCGCCCAGATCAGAAAATCGTTTGGCCATCACCAAGCCAATGCCAGAAGCTGCCCCGGTCAGCACAACCCGCCGTGCCATCTACGCTAGCCCCGCGGGGCGCGTTTGATCAGCCCAAGCTTTTCACGCAAAGCTGCAGGTCCCATCACGCGGGCACCCATATTTTCAATTATGGTCTTTGCGCGCTCGACCAATTGATAATTCTCAGCCAAAACGCCTTTTTCCAGCCATAAATTATCTTCCAGCCCAACGCGTACATTGCCCCCGGCCAGCACCGCCGCTGCCACATAAGCCATTTGGTTGCGGCCTAAGGAAAACGCGCTGAACGTCCAATCATCGGGAACATTATTCACCATAGCCATAAACGTATTAAGATCATCAGGCGCGCCCCACGGCACCCCCATACATAATTGAACCAAAGCTTGTGGCGCCAGCGCGCCATCCTGTACCAGCTGTTTAGCATACCATAAATGCCCCGTATCGAAGGCCTCTATTTCGGGCTTTACGCCCAGTTCGCTCATCCGGCGCGCCATTGCCTGCAACATCCCCGGGGTATTGGTCATCACGTAATCGGCTTCGGCAAAATTCATTGTGCCGCAATCTAAGGTGCATATTTCGGGCAGGCATTCAGCAATATGCGCAATGCGTTCTTCGGCCGACACCATATCGGTGCCCTGTTGCAACGGCAAAGGCGCCGAAGCATCCCCGAACACGATATCCCCGCCCATCCCCGCGGTCAGGTTCAACACCATATCAACCTCCGAGTCGCGGATGCGCTCGGTCACCTCGCGATAAAAGGCCAGGTTGCGGCTTGGCGCACCGGTTTCAGGATCGCGGACATGACAATGCACCACTGCCGCCCCTGCGCGGGCAGCTGCAATGGCGCTATCGGCGATTTCCTGCGGGCTGCGCGGCACATGGCGGCTGCGATCTTGCGTGGCGCCTGATCCAGTAACGGCACATGTGATAAACACGTCACGATTCATTGTAAGCGGCATATCAAATCCCTTATCGCTTGATCCAACTCCAACAATACGCGCTGGCAGCCCGTTTATATTTGCCTTAAACGACAAATATTATGCAGAAATGGTCAAAACATCCTGCTGCTGCGATCAAAGTGGCCTTCGTTTTATTCGACCAGTTTTCCAATATGTGTTTGGCAAACTGTCTTGAGCCCATGCGCGCAGCCAATACGCTTGCGCATCAGCGTGTGTTCGACTGGAGCTTTCTGACGCTGGATGGCGCGGCAGTGCACACCTCAAGCGGATTGCCGATTCTGCCCCAAGGACAGTTGAAAGATCTTGAATTCGTCGATTATTTATTTGTGCTGTCAAGCTATCAGCATCACCTGCATGACGACGCAAAAACCCGTAAAGCGCTGCGCAATGCCGCAGGCCAATGCAAAGTAATGATTGGTTTGGACACAGCCCCCTGGCTGATGGCCGCCGCAGAGCTTTTAGAGGGCCGGCGGGCCACGATTCATTGGGATGTTTTGGAAAGCTTTGCCGAAAAATTCCTGAGCGTAGACAGTGTGCGCCACCGCGTTGTGAAGGATGGCAACCGCATCACCTGCGCAGGCGCGATGGCCAGCTTTGACTTAACGCGTCAGATCATTCAAAGCCATCTTGGCAATTCTATGGTTCTGGATATCGATGCCCTGATGCTACGCGATGATCCGTTTCCCGCCTTACAAAACACCCAAAGCCAACGCGCGGGCACGCCCCTGCAGCGGGCGCTCGCTGTGATGCAAAACAATATCGAACGGCCCTTAACGCTTTCTCAAATCACCCAGAAGATCGCTTGTCCGCCCAAAACCCTTGAGCGCCAATTCAAAGCTCAATTGGGGGCAAGCCCAGGCCAGGCTTACCGGCATATACGTTTGAGCGTTGCCCGCCAATTGGTGGAAAGCACCTCGTTAACGATGGCTGAAATTGCCTTGCGCTGCGGCTATGAAAACCAATCGGCCCTGAGCCGGGCTTTTAAACGGCGTTTTGGTGCCAGCCCAAGCCAAATTGCCCAGTTAGGGCGCGCCGCGATAGCCCAAAGCCACGACAAATTTTTCTGAACTATCGGCTCGGCTGGCCGGTGGTTTGACATTGGCCACTTTGGTAAACCTTTGCTTGAGAAGCTTTTGCAACTCACCTTCCGCTCCGCCAGCCAGCACCTTTGCCACGAAGGTTCCCCCTTCTTCCAAAACGTCAAAGGCAAAATAAGCAGCGGCCTCGCATAATGAAATAATCCGCAAATGGTCCGTCTGCTTATGGCCGGAACTGGCCGCCGCCATATCCGACATCACAACATCCGCCGTGCCCCCAAGCCAGTCTTTAACCTTTAGATCAGCCTCTTCTTCCAAGAAATCCAGCTGATATATCTCAGCCCCCGCAACCGGCTCGACTTCTTGTAAATCTATGCCCAACACATAACCTGTGGGTTTGTTCTTTTTATCGCCCAACGCATTGACCCGCCGCGCCGCCACTTGGCACCAGCCCCCTGGCGCACATCCCAAATCAACAACCCGCACCCCAGGTTTCAAAAATCCGTATTTGTCATCAAGTTCTAAAATTTTAAACGCGGCGCGCCCCCGATATCCTTCGGATTGGGCTCTTTTTACGTAAGGATCGTTCAATTGCCGCTGCAACCAGCGCACCTGAGATACCGAGCGGCCGCGCGCCGATTTTACCTTCACCTTTAAATCGCGCTGACCGCGCCCAGATGTATTTTTCTTGTCCTGATCCATTACAGCGGTGCATCCTCTAATACGCCATCGCGGCTCATTTGGGCGTATAATAAACCCTCGCGCAAACCGCGATCCGCAACTGAAAGACGCTCGGTTGGCCAACAGCGCAACAAAGCTTGCAGGATGGCCGATCCCGACATGATTAAAGCCTGCCGGTCGCTGCCGATACGCGGATCCAACTGCCGCCCGGCCGGGCCCAGCGCTAAGTAAGAATTGATCACACGGTCAATCTGATCCGAGGTCATGCGCAACCCATCCACTTTGGTTCGATCATAGCGCTTCAACCCAAGATGACTGGCTGCAACCGTCGTGACCGTGCCCGATGTGCCAATGATTTGAAATCCATCACGGGGTTGCTCATCGCGATAAGGGGCAAACTCTGCCAAGTTTTCTTCGAAAAACCAGCTCATCAATGCATAGCGGGCTGAATCATCTTCAACATCATTGAATTGATCGCGCAATGTGGCAACGCCCAGCGGCACGCTTATCCAATCGACAACTTTCGCGGCGGCAAAGGGGCTTTCGGCCGGGTGAAAACCGGCGTGCAGCCGCATGATGGCCCGCGGCCGCTCGCGCTGTGGCACAGAAGATAAGTCAATCCAAACCAATTCGGTAGAGCCGCCGCCAATATCTACCACCAAAAGCTGCTCGGTTTTAGTGCTCACCAAGGGTGCACAGGAAATCACCGCCAACCGCGCTTCTTCTTCCGGCTCGATGATTTCCAGCTGCAAGCCCGCCTCGCGCTTCACCTGGCGGATAAACTCACGCGCATTGGCCGCGCGCCGACATGCTTCGGTGGCGACCAGTCGCATCCGCGTCACGCCATGCTGTTTCAACTTCAGCTGGCACACCCGAAGCGCGTGAATCGTGCGCTGCATTGAGCTGCGGCTAAGCCGGCCCGTTTTTTCCAAGCCCGTTCCCAATTGAACAGATTTGGAAAAGCTATCAACCACGTGAAACTGGCTGCCCTTGGGTTGGGCAATCAGCATCCGACAACTGTTCGTACCCAGATCCAAAGCGGCGTAAAGCTCGGTTGGGCTGGGCGGTATCGGCGCAGGGCTTTCTACCGGTTTCGGGAACGCGCCTGCACCTTTGAGACGCTTAGGCGCCATATCTGCGCCCTCCTAAATTTTTAAGTTAACCCCACGATAGGCTGCATCCCGTGCCCCCGCAAGAGAGCAGTTAAAGTTTTTCGGATCAAGGCGCCGATATCCCGCAGCACGCCGGATGAAAAGAACCGATAAATTCATATCTATCTTGTAAATTTTGAGGGCCAGAGAAACTGGTCTAGAGGGCGTTTTAAAAGTAAAAGCACAGAGGTCGCTGACAGCTGTGTAAAAGTCGAAAACCGACTTAAGAACCCAAGCCTAGTGTCATACACACAGCGCACCGAAAAGGAGGAATCATCCATGCCCGACGTCACCATAGTGTATTGGCGCGATATCCCAGCGCAAGTTATCGTGGGCAAAGGCCGCCGGGGCTGCAAACAACAGCTCAGCGAACGCTTTGAACAGGCGATCGACCGCGCAGCAATGAAAGGCGGATTGGCGGGCACGGATGACTATCTGGCCGAATGGCGCAAAAGCGCCCCCGAAGCGCGCGACGGCAACGCCGAAGAGATTGTTTTGGCCGAAGCGCAAGCGCTCGAAGAACAATATGACAAAACGCGATTAAAAGCGTTAATCGATAATGATGGCTGGGCGTAACACGCGCAAAACCCGAGGGCAAAATGGCTTTATTCAACTTTACAAAAAAACCAAACCAGACCGGCGTGCTTAATCAAGATCTGGAAAGCTTTCTCGCAGATTATTCGATCGAGGTGATGCCCAGAACCGCCCAAAAGGTTGAAGATTTCCGGGCGATCCTGCCGCAAGAGACGCGGGTCTATATCGCGCATATCGAAGGTACGCCAATCGAAGACATGGTGGCCACCGCAGCGCGATTGGCAAAAGAAGGATTTGCGGTGATGCCGCATTTTCCGGCGCGGATCATCAAGGATAAAGCCACGCTGGAAAATTGGATCGCACAATATCAAGGCGAAGCGGGCGTAGATCAGGCCCTGCTGCTGGCCGGCGGCGTCACCACGCCTCATGGCGATTATGACAGCTCAATGCAGCTGCTTGAAACCGAGCTATTCGACAAAGCGGGGTTTAAACACCTGCACGTGGCCGGGCATCCTGAAGGCAATAAAGACATAGATCCCGATGGCAGCATGAAAAATGTCGAAGCCGCGTTGCACTGGAAGCAAGCCTTTTCACAAAGAACGGGCGCGCAGATGGCTTTGGCCACCCAATTTGCCTTTGAGGCGGGCCCGATTATCGAATGGGCAAACGCCATCAAAGCCGCTGGCATTGATATTCCGATACATATCGGGATTGCAGGGCCGGCGAAATTACAAACCATGATAAAATTTGCGATCGCATGCGGCGTCGGGCCCTCGTTGAAGGTTCTTCAAAAACGCGCAATGGATGTGACCAAGCTTTTGCTGCCCTATGAACCCACCGAAGTGTTAACGCAGCTTGCGCAGCACAAAGCAAAAAATCCAGATTTTAACATTACCAACGTTCATATCTTCCCGCTGGGTGGAATAAAAACAAGCGCCACTTGGGTAACCGAACATGGCGGAAAATCGGGCATACCAGCCCAAATCGTGGAAGGATAAACCATGACGCGCACAGTCGTTGAATCAAAGACAAAAACAGCAACACTGGGGTTTGATGAACCGTTTTGTGTGATTGGGGAGCGCATCAACCCAACGGGCCGCAAAAAGCTTGCCGCAGAATTAGAGGCGGGTGATTTTTCAACCGTTGAAAAAGATGCGTTGGCGCAAGTCGCCGCGGGCGCCAATATTTTGGATATCAATGCGGGGGTGGTCTATAACTCCAACCCAAACCCGAATGAAACCGAACCCCCTTTGATGAAGCAAATGATCGAACTGGTGCAAGGCCTAACCGACGTGCCGCTTTGCATCGACAGCTCGGTTCCCGAAGCGCTTGAAATGGGCCTTCAAATGGCAGAAGGCCGCCCGCTTTTAAACTCGGTGACCGGCGAAGAGGATCGCTTAGAATTCGTTCTGCCTTTGGTGCAGAAATACAATGTGCCCGTGGTCGCGATTTCAAACGATGATACCGGCATCTCGGAAGATCCGGATGTGCGCTTTGCCGTCGCCAAAAAAATTGTTGAACGGGCCGCTGATTTCAACATTCCCGCCTATGATATTGTTGTTGACCCGGTGGTTATGCCGATTGGAGCAATGGCCACAGCGGGCCAGCAAGTCTTTACATTGGTGCGTCGCCTGCGCGAGGAATTGGGCGTAAATACGACCTGCGGTGCTTCAAACGTATCGTTTGGCCTGCCAAACCGCCATGGGATCAACAACGCCTTTTTGCCCATGGCGATGGGCGCGGGGATGACCTCTGCGATCATGAACCCGGTTGCTTTGCCCGTGACCCAAGCCAAAATTGCCGAGAAGAAGGCCGCGGTCGAAGCTGCTGGAATCATTCTGCCCCCCGAAATGGATGACGAAACCTTTGTCACCCTGTTCGGCCTTGGATCCACCCAAGCGCGCCCCGGCAAAGAGATGGAGGCCATACGGGCTGCCAATTTATTAACCAATAATGATCCGCATGGCGGAGCATGGATCCAGTTTAATAAACCCGCTGGCAGCGGCGGCGAGGCCGGCGGGCGTGGCGGCAGACGCGGCGGGCGGCGGCGCGCATAAGCGCGCTGTTTGCCACATCTGAATAAAGTGTTCAAAACAGGCTGACCTGCCCAGCTTTGCCGAACAGGTCTTCGAGTTTGCATCAAGTCGTGCAAATTTTTTGGGAAACTCGAATCTGCATTAAGGCTCTATGCGCGGCAAATGGGGTTTTATTCAGGTAAGCCGAAAGATTGGACAGAAAGCCGTACTGAAATCTTAAACAAGCGCAATATTTCACTGCGCTATCCAAATATCGAAGGTGGTGAGTTTTTGATCGAAGCGCTTCAACAAATGGGGCCATTTACTTACATGCAGAGCGGAGAATTAACCTCTCAAAGCTGGGCCGAAATCACTGCGTTTTGTAGCTGCTCCGATTTGATCGAAACCACGCGAGAGGCGCAGCTATTGCATGGGTTGTCTCAGGAGTTTTGCGAAGGCCATCGGCGCGGGGTAAATCCGCTCGGAATCGAGCCAATGGCCGAATAGCGCAGGGTTGCGGGTTTGAAACACAGGTTTTCGGCGACAAAAAAGCCCTTTTTCTATGGTGAGCAGGTTTGCATATCATTGCCTTAGTGCAGCGAAAATGACCGCAGTATTTTGACGTTACCAATAGTATAGATGTTTTTGTAAAGAGTTTCATGTCGTTAAAGCGTTTCAAAATCCTCCTAGTAACCTGTATGATGTTCACCAAGCCCGCACTGGCAGAAGAGGTAGATCAATGCCCTTTTGTTTTAGGAGAGAGCGTTGAAGCTGTATCAAGAGCGAGACTGCAAGAGTTTGCAAACAACTTTCCTTTAAAGAAATCGCAGTTTGAACCCACCGCAAAATTTAAGGCGCGACAAGAGAGTTCTGTGAAAAACGCCATTCCATCCTTCGCAATTCTGCCGACAGAAATGCGAAGGGATAAATTGTACTATAATGCGGACAAGGAATATTTTTTTACACTGATTATTTCTTCTCAAGCGCTAGGCATTTGCCATACGACCCTGTAGGAGAATTTTTCAACGTCGATGAGGATTCCGAGCTCTATCTGCAAGGGATTTCCCATTTGGTTTTCAGAGAGAGAAAGGTTACCAGCGATTTCTTTTTAGTTCCTAGAGTGACGTATAATAATATCAAAATTTATGGCGAACATATTTTTGATGATTATGACATTTACAAAAGGCGTAACGGCAAAGACTATTCAGTGGAAAGATATTATGGCTATGAGCCTGTAGATATTTTGGAAGACGAAACTTCCAGTTCTAACTGGTTCAGACCCTTTCACATTTTGCCGTATGACATTAACGATGCTGAAAAGTTTTATAATGGTGTGCAAACTTTTACTGCAGTGGATATGAAATCGCCTGTCATTTTTTCAGAAGTTGAAACGCTGCCAGCAGATTCGGACGTTCGAGAAGACAGAACCATTAATAACATATTAATAAGGGCTGATATTGTTTGTTCATCCTTGGTTGATCATCATGGCAAAGTGGCCCAGGTTCTGACACCTATGATTGGTTACGTAGAGTATGAGGTTTATAGTTAGTTATCGTTTTTAAAAACTGATTTCTAAGATTTCAGAAACATCATTGCCCTT
>ERZ1046876.1592-NODE-1592-length-14882-cov-25.277871_pt1 | contig 14882 bp, 14 predicted proteins | sample MGYA00383094_ERZ1046876 | MGnify/ENA primary metagenome ERZ1046876 (study PRJEB29581, sample SAMEA5548364) | metagenome | biome: marine; feature: coastal; material: water | depth 50 m | study: Short-term variability in the microbial, nano- and picoplankton...
GAATTTTTTTATTCAAATTGCACCCCCTTAGTTTTATAAGTAAATTTATATTAAAGAAATAAAAATGAATAAAGAAATTGACATTAAAGAAATTAACGAATTAATTGAAAAGGAAAGTGCTTTTATTGACATGCTGTTACTTGAAGTTAATAAAGTAATTATTGGACAAAAGCACATGATGGAAAGATTACTAATTGGTCTTTTAGGTCAGGGTCACATTCTTTTGGAAGGTGTTCCAGGTCTTGCAAAAACATTAGCTATAAATTCTTTAAGTAAAGCCGTAAAAGGAAGTTTTAGCAGGATACAATTTACCCCTGATTTATTGCCTGCCGATGTGGTGGGAACTATGATATACAACATGAAGGAAAATGATTTCTCTATAAAGAAAGGGCCTATTTTTGCAAATTTTGTTCTTGCAGACGAAATTAATAGAGCCCCTGCTAAAGTACAATCAGCTTTATTGGAATCTATGCAAGAAAAACAAGTTACTATTGGAGACACAACATTTAAGTTAACTCCACCTTTTTTGGTAATGGCAACTCAAAATCCAGTAGAGCAAGAAGGTACATATCCTCTTCCTGAAGCACAGGTAGATAGATTTATGTTAAAAACGATAATTGATTATCCGAAAATTGAAGATGAGCAATTAATAGTTAGAGCTAATATTAATAATAGTTTTGGAGACATTAAACCTGTTGTTACAGTAAAACAAATTATTAAAGCACAAGAATCTGTTCGTAAAGTTTATATGGATGAAAAAATTGAAAAATATATTTTAGATTTAGTTTTTGCGACTAGATATCCTGAAAAATATGGTTTACAAGATTTGAAACCATTAATAAATTTTGGTGCATCACCAAGAGGGAGTATTAATCTTGCTAATGCATCAAGGTGTTATGCTTTTATAAAAAGAAGAGGATATGTAGTGCCTGAAGACGTGAGAGCAGTAATTCATGATGTTTTAAGGCATAGAATAGGGCTTACCTATGAAGCTGAAGCAGAGAATATTACATCTGAAGAAATAATAAATAAAATAGTTAATCAAGTAGAGGTTCCTTAAAGAACAGGTTGCTATATCTAATTCATCATTTTCATTATTTTGGAAACTAAAGATTTATTAAAAAAAGTCAGAAAAATTGAAATCAAAACCAGAAGATTAAGTAATAATATTTTCGGTGGTGAGTATCATAGTACGTTCAAGGGTAGAGGAATGACTTTTAGTGAAGTCAGAAATTACCAGTTTGGTGATGACGTTAGAACTATAGATTGGAATGTTACCGCCAGATATAATGAACCTTTTGTAAAGATTTTTGAAGAAGAAAGAGAACTCACGTTAATGCTTGTAGTAGACGTGAGCAGTTCTGGTTTGTTTGGGACTGATAATGCTTTGAAAAAAAATATTATCACAGAAATTTCTGCAACTTTAGCATTTTCTGCACTTCAAAACAATGATAAGGTTGGGTTGATATTGTTTAGTGATCAAATTGAGTTATTTATTTCACCAAGTAAGGGTAAAACACATGTTTTAAGAATTATTAGAGAGTTAATTGAATTTAAGCCAAAAAGTAAAAAAACAAATATTAGTACAGCTTTAGAATTTTTAATTAGTGTTTTGAAAAAAAAATCTATAGCCTTTGTTTTATCCGATTTTATTTCATCAGATTATGAAAAAACTTTGAGGATAGCTTCAAAAAAACATGATTTAACAGGAATTAAGGTGTTTGATAAGCTCGAAGAGTTCATACCAAATCTTGGATTAATTCAAATGTTTGATCAGGAAACAGAACAAGTTCAATTAGTTGACACTTCTTCAAAATTCGTAAGAAATAATTATAAGAAACAAAGGGCAATAAAATCTAAGGAATTCAATGATTTATTTAAAAGAAATGGGGCAGGAACCATATTTTGTAGAACAGATGAAAGCTATATTAAAAAACTACTAAATTATTTTAAAACTCGTGGTTAATAAGAAAATTTTAATATCGTTTTTGTTTTTTTTCCTGAGTTTTGGGCTACTTTCTCAAACTCCAATCAATTTAAAGTCTAAAGTAGATACACTTTCAATTAAAATCGGAGAAGAAATTAAGTATGAATTTTCCTTTGTTGCCGATTCATTGAATGATTTTGAATTTAAATTACTAAAATTCAACCCTCCTATTGATGTAATTCAAGAATTTCAAATAGACACATTATTTGAAAATAACAGGGTAAGGTTTATTAAAAAATATTCTTTGACAAGTTTTGAGCCTGGCTCATTTTCTATAACCCCACCAATCAAAATTTTAGATCAAATAATTAAATCTCAAGACTCTATTTTAATCAGTGTTTCAGGTATTAAAGTCGATACTGTCAGCAAGAAATTTTTTGATATAAAAAACATAATTGAAGTTGAAAAAGATTATGAAGGTTGGTGGAAAAAATACTTTTTGATTCTAAGTATAATTTCAATTTTAATATTATCTGTTAAGTTTTACAAGGAATCTAAATACTTTAATTCGTCTAAAGAAATCATCACGCCACCACTTGAGAAAGCAATTAAAGCATTAAAGTCATTAGAATTGAATGAATCTAATAGCCAATCAGATTATAAAGAATATTATTCTAAATTAACGGAAATTGTAAAAGGCTATTTTGAGGAAGAGGTTAAAGTAGATGCGCTAGAAAGCACAACTAATGAATTAATATTAAAACTAGAATTGTTAAAGGATGCAGGGCAATTAGATATTTCCAAGGAAACTTTAAAAAATTTTAAATCAGTTTTGTCCACAGCTGATTTAGTAAAATTTGCTAAATCAACACCTGGCTCTAAAACAGCAATTTTAGATAAACAACTTTTAGAGACAGTGCTTGTAGACACAAAAGAAGCTATTCCTGATCCTACAGAAGAAGAACTGTTACAAAATGAAGAGTATATAAAGAAAATCCAAGTTGAAAAGAAAAGAAAATTAGTAATTAATATTACTAAAATATTAAGTATAATAATTTTTAGTTCTCTAGTTGCAAGTGTTTCAATTTTCGGATGGGAAGAGGTTAAAGATTATCTGTTTGGAAATTCAACCAAAGAACTTTTACAAAAAGAAGACTGGGTTGTAAGTAGCTATGGAGCCATCCCAATTAAAATCTCATCCCCAGGTGTATTAACAAGAAATGATTCACAACCAGGACAATTGTTTAGCTTTCAAAGTCTGGAAAATCCATTTAGCATAACTATCAATACTAGATTATTTAATAAAGAGGATGATATTCAGTCAATTCTCATAGAAAAATTAAAAACGGCGGGAGCTTTAAACATTTTGATACAACAGGAGAATTTTACATTAGACAACGGTATAGCTACAACTAGGTATTATGGCTCTTTTGATTATCTTAATAACGAAAAAATTTCAATCAAAAAAGAATATTCCAGCTTGTCGTTTTTTGAAAACGGAGGAACTCAAACTTTAAATATTATTACTGATAGGGACAATAAGTATGCAAAACAAATTAGAACTAAAATTGAAAGTTCAATAGACTTTAATAAAAAATAAAATGTTTAATAATATTACATTTTCCAATCCTGAATTTTTATGGCTTATTGTAGGCGTTGTTTTCTTTGTTATTATTAATTATAAAATTAAACATCTCAAAAGTTCTAAACTTAGCATTTCTTCAATTGATTCATTTAGTAAAGCATCATTAAAAATTACCCTTTATCCCTTTCTAGATTTTTTACGACATATAGCTTTGGTGTTAATGATTATTGCCTTAGCTAGACCACAAATAATAGATATTTCTACACAAACTAAAAAAAGTAGAGGAATTGATATTGTTATTGCAGTAGATGTATCGTCAAGCATGCTTGCCCAAGATTTAAAACCCAATAGACTTGAAGCATTAAAAGAAGTTGCTAAAGAATTTATTTATGATAGAGTTAACGATAGAATTGGTTTAGTTGTTTATGCAGGTGAAAGTTATACTAAGACACCAGTTACAACAGATAAGTCAATTATAGTAAATTCTTTAGATGAAATAAATTTTGACGGGATAATTGAAGATGGAACTGCAATTGGAATGGGTTTAGCCACATCTGTTAACAGACTTAAAAACAGCAAAGCTAAAAGTAAAGTTATTATTTTGCTTACTGATGGAGTAAACAATTCAGGGTTTATAGATCCAAATACTTCTGCAGATTTAGCGCTTTCATTTGGAATAAAAACATACACCATTGGACTTGGAAGTAATGGGAACGCTCTAGCTCCCATAGCTTTAAACCCAGATGGTTCTTTTAGATATGGCTTAACAAAAGTTGAAATTGACGAAAAGCTTTTAAAATCGATAGCTTCTAAAACAGGAGGATTGTATTTTAGAGCCACTGATAATAAAAAACTCAAAGAAATATATCAAGAAATTAATAAACTTGAAAAAACTGATGTGGAAGAATTTAAATATACAAATGCTAAAGAAATTTATAGAGGATTTGTTTTAATCTCCATTGTTTTAATATTGTTAGAGTGGATTTTAAGAACAACATTATTTAAAAGTTTTATATAAATGTATCAGTTAGAAGAACAATTTTATTTTTATTTATTAGCAATAATTCCAGTGCTAGTTGTAGGATTTTTATTTTTAAATAGTTGGAGAAAAAGAACACAAATTAAATATATTTCGTCAGATTTACTTAAAGTTTTGAGCCCTAATATTTCCACTTTTAAACCAAAAATTAAATTATTTTTATTAATTCTTTTTATAATATTCTCAACTATATCACTTGTCAATCCAAAAATTGGAACTGAGCTTAAAACTGTTAAAAGGGAGGGAGTTGATTTAGTTTTTGCTGTTGATGTTTCAAAAAGTATGTTGGCTGAAGATATAGCTCCTAATCGTTTAGAAAAAGCTAAAAGAATAGTTTCGGAAATTATTAATAAATTAAATAACGATAGAGTTGGTGTAATAGCATATGCAGCTTCAGCTCTACCCATACTTCCAATAACTGATGATTATTCAACTGCTAAAACTTTTTTACAAAGTTTAACAACAGATATGTTATCTTCTCAGGGCACAGCTGTTTTGGAGTCTATTAATTTAGCAAAAGAGTTCTACGATGATGAAAATCAAACCAATAGAGTCTTATGTATTCTCTCAGATGGAGAAGATCATCAAATCGAAAACCAAAATATTACAGAAATTGTAAAGAATTCTGGAATAACCATTATTACAATTGGATTAGGGTCAACAAAAGGGTCGCCAATACCGTTAAAAGAAAATGATATAGTTAAGTCATATAAAAAAGATCAAAATGGAGACGTAGTTATTACAAAACTAAATGTGGATTTGTTAAAAAATATAGCAAATTCCTCAAACGGAATTTATATTGGAGGGGGGAGTACAGAGTCAGTTGTGCAAGCGATTATTGAAAGATTAAAAGAAATGGATAAAAAAGAATTTGAGTCTAAACAATTTGTAGCATATAAAGATCAATTTCAGTGGTTTATAGGTTTTGCAATTCTTTTTCTAAGTTTGGAATTAATTGTTTTTGAAAAGAAAACATATTGGGTAAAAAAACTAAATTTATTTAATGAATAGAATCATATTAATATTATTGTTTTTTATTATTAAAGTTAACTCTCAAGAAATAGCTATTAATAAGGATTCAAATAATTTGACTTTGGATGGTAATGTTGAATTTGCTGACAAGAATTTAATTGAAGCTGAAAAATTTTATAGAGAGTCAATTTCCAAGGATTCTTTAAATATAAAAGCTTCTTATAATTTAGCAAATTCATTTTATAGGAGTGAATTGAAACAGGAGGCAATAAATCAATATAAATCGTCGATAAAAAAAACAAAAAGCAAAGAAACCCTTCACAAATCTTTTCATAATTTGGGCAATATATACATGCAAAATGAAGATTATCAAAATGCTGTCAATTCATTTAAAAACGCATTACTTAATAATCCAACTGATGACGAAACCAGGTACAATTATGCATTAGCCAAAGAATTATTGAAAAACGAACAAAAAGATAATAAAAAAGACGACAAAGATAAGAAGAAGGACAAGAAAGACGACAAAGATAAGCAGAAAGACAAAGATAAGAAAGACAAGGATAAGAAAGACAACAAGGACAAGAAAGACAACAAGGACAAGAAAGACAACAAGGACAAGAAAGATGATAAAAAAGAAAAGCCTAAACCAAATAAAATATCTCCAGAGCAACTAAAAAATTTGCTTAAAGCAATGGATAATCAAGAAAAAAAAGTTCAACAAAAGATTAACAAAAACAAAATGAAAGGAAGCCCTGTTAAGAACAAAAAAGACTGGTAATTAAAATATGAAAATGAGATTTTATATATTTTTATTTTTTTCTATTACTATAATTAGTAATCTGAACGCTCAGGACAATTCTGTTAGTTTTGAGGCTGTTCTGAGCAAAAAATCTTTAGGAATTAATGAGAACCTTAGGGTTGATTTTAAAATGAACAAAGATGGAGACAACTTTACTCCACCTAGCTTCAATGGATTTACAGTTGTTGGGGGCCCTAACCAATCAGTTAGTAATATGTGGGTAAACGGCAAGAGAACTTTTTCTAAAAGTTATACATATTTCTTAACCCCTATCAAGAAAGGTCCACTTACAATTGGGCAAGCTACTATAGAAATAGACGATAATATTTATAAAACGTTGCCAGTTAAAATAAGTGTGAGTGAATCCGTTGCGGTAAGTAAAGATCCAAATGATCCTACTTACGTTGTTAATGAAAACCTACATTTAGTAGCGGAGATTTCAAATACTAACCCTTATTTAAATGAGGGCATTTCAATTGTATATAAATTATTCTACTCTCCTCAAATTAATGTCACTAATGTTGGAGAAATTGAAACGCCTGAATTTGAAAATTTTTGGTCTCAAAACATAAAAATTCCTAGGTTACAAATTGAGCGAGGATCTTTTAAGGGGGATAATTATAATTTTGTTACTTGGAAAAAAACTGTTTTATATCCACAAAAATCAGGAAAACTTGATATTCTCCCACTTTCGTTAGATGTTTCTGTTGATGTTCCTACAAACAGAAGAGATTTTTTTGGGAATAGAACATATAATCAAGTTTCAAAAAAAGTAACAGCAGGTAAAAGATCAATTAATGTTAAAGCATTACCTGTCAATGCTCCAGAAAGTTTTAACGGAGCGGTTGGAAAATTTGATATTACATTAAACACAAATAAAACAGAGTTAAATGCTTCAGAATCTTTGCAAGCGACTGTTAAAATTTCAGGAAAAGGAAATTTAAAGCTGTTTTCACCCCCATCTGTTCAGGTGCCGAGCTCCCTAGAGAAATATGATCCTGAATACAATGAAAAAGTATCAACAAGCCTGACAGGAATGAAAGGTTTTATTTCAAATACATATACATTAGTCCCTCAATTTCAAGGAAAGTATCCTGTAAGCTCTGTTGAATTTACTTTTTTTAATCCTCAATTAAATAAATACGAAACAATTAACTCTGACGATATAATAATTAATGTTTTAGAGGGACCATTGTCTTTAGATGAAAATAATATCAATATAACAAATATCCAGAATTCAAATAACATTTTGCCTTCAATTAATCAGTTTAAATTTATTAAAACTGATTCTGATTTAATCAAAATCAACTCTAAACCTTTTATATACTCATTAAGCTTTTATTTAATTCTAATATTTCCAGTATTAGCAATTTTGTTGTTATTTATATTTTTTAAATCAAACAATATTAGAAGTTCCAAATTAAAAGAATCGAGATCTAGAAGGGCTAACAAGCTTGCTAAAAAATATTTATCAGATGCCAGAAAAAATTTAGAAAATAAAGATATGTTTTATGTCGCTTTAGAAAAAGCACTTCACAATTTTTTAAAATCAAAACTGTTTATCGAAACTTCGGATTACAGTAAAGAAAAGATTTCAAAGTTACTTTACAGTAAAGATATTGAAAAAGAGTCTTTGGAATTGTTTATTAAATTAATTGAAAATTGTGAGTTTGCAAGGTTTACGCCGGCTTCTGATGTTAAAATAAATAATGACTACGAAAATGCAGTAAAGGTCATTACAAAAATTGATAAAGAAATTTAAAATGAAAAAAATAATCATCCTTTGTAGTTTCTTTTTTTGCGGGATTATTTTCTCTCAAACAGAAAATGAAGTTAGCTTTAAATCTGGCGTTGAGCTATACAATAAAGGAGACTATAATGAAGCAATTAATTTATTTGTTAAAATAATTAATAACGGAGAACATTCAGACGAATTATACTTTAATTTGGGAAATAGCTATTATAAATTAAATGATATTCCCAACAGTATTTATTACTTTGAAAAAGCCTTGAAATTAAATCCAAACGATAAGGATATACTTAATAATTTAACTTATTCTCAAAATATGTTAATTGATAAAATAGACCTATTACCTTCAAATCAATTATCAGATTTTTTTAATTACACATCAGATTTTTTTTCTATAAAACAATGGCTTATTATTGGAACTATATTTTTGTATTTTTTCTTAATTCTATTTGTGATTTATTTTTTTAAAAGGGATAGTAATACCAAAAAAAAATATTTTACATTATCATCAACTTTTTTTTTCCTCACCATTATTTTTATATTAACAGGAATCACAAAATTTGAAAATCAAAAATCTAATATTCAAGCTATAATTTTTGAGAAAAGAATAGATTTTAGAACAGAACCTAATTACAGAAGCGAAATTCAGTTTAATTTACATGAAGGCACTAAAGTCAATATTATAGAGGAGCTTGACGATTGGGTTTTAGTAGAATTAAGTAATGGCGCTAGCGGATGGATGGAGTCAAAATCAATTAAAAAAATTGATTGAATTACTACTTAAATTAAAGAGGCTCAACAATTGGTTTCCCAAGTTTAAAACAGGACGGTAGAAAAAAGTTGATTCAATGTTTTCATTGTTAACAAAGGAAAACTCAGAGTTTATATTTTCAAAAAAGACAAAACAAAAAGAAACTATTAGGATATATTTTATAGCTCCAAATAATCCCCCAAATAGTTTATTTAAGAATCCTAAAAAAAGAATTTTAGCAACTTTTGTTAACGCTTTTCCTGCAACAGAAATACTTACAAGAATAATGATAAAGGTTAAGGCAAAGGAGAAAATTTTTATATATGACTCTTCTATTGATTCTAGTTGATTTGGAAAAGTATTATTAATAAAATCAAATGTTAAGCTCGAAAACTTTAAAGATCCATATATCCCTAGAATTAAAGCTAAAATAGAAGTTAACTCAATTATTAGGCCCTTGGAAAAACCTCTGTAAAATCCAAGCGCTATTAGGCATGCAATAAAAATATCTAAGTAATTCAAGATTTTATTTACAAATATAGGTATATTGTTTTCATACAATTGAAATTTTTTAATGGAACCAAAAAAGGATTTAAGTGGCAAGTGGGAAAGCATTTTGAATATTTTAAGTAATGAATTTAACAAAGGTGATGATCTAGACATTGAAAGTGTTATTTACTTAATAGGTGTTCAGGAATTAGGAAATCCGAATATAAAATTTAATAAAGATCAAAAAATTGACCTTATGCATATTGCAATATGTCGTTTATTAGAACCCTATGGATTTTATGAATTTGATTATGTGGATAAAGATGGTTGGCCACATTATAAAATAATTAATAAATTACCAAATTTAAAATCAGGAGAACAAAGTATTTTAATGAAAGAATCTATAATAAATTATTTTATTGAAAAACAACTAATTGAATAAATGAAAATGAGTATTTTTGAGGCAATGTTTATATCAATTTATGATTGAAGAAATACAAAAAAAAATTCAACAAGCATTAAGTTTCTCAACAAATAATATTGATGAACTAGAAAAATTTCGAATAGATTTTATTGGAAAAAAAGGATTTGTAAGTCATTATTTTTCTGAGTTTAAGAAGGTTGAGCCCTCGAAAAAAAAGGAGTATGGATTAGCAATTAATGAACTAAAAAATGTAACCCTAAAAAAAATAGTAGAACTTAAAGAAACTCTTGGTAAAGATGTTGGCAACAAAGTTAAGGATTTAGATTTAACTAAACCTGCCTCAATGATTGAACTTGGTTCAAGACATCCTATTTCAATTATCAGAGATAAAATAATAGACATATTTTATAAAATAGGCTTTAACGTTTCCGAAGGACCTGAGATTGAAGATGATTGGCACAATTTTACTGCTTTAAATTTACCAATGCATCATCCTGCTAGAGACATGCAAGATACTTTTTTTATAAAAAAAGATCCAGATCTACTTTTAAGAACTCACACTTCTTCAGTTCAAATTAGACATATGGAAGAGAATGAACCTCCAATTCGGACTATATCACCTGGACGAGTCTACAGGAACGAAGATATCTCCGCCAGATCACATTGTTTTTTTCATCAAATAGAAGGACTCTATATTGACGAAAATGTTTCATTTGCCGATTTAAAACAAACCTTGCTTTATTTTACAAAGGAACTGTTCGGTAAATCCAAAATAAGATTGAGACCATCATATTTCCCTTTTACCGAGCCTAGTGCTGAAGTGGATATATATTGGGGTTTAGAGTCTGAAACTGATTATAGAATTACTAAAGGAACAGGTTGGCTTGAAATAATGGGTTGTGGAATGATTGACCCAAATGTTTTAGATAATTGTAAGATAGATTCAAGCAAATATTCAGGTTTTGCTTTTGGAATGGGTATTGAAAGAATAGCAATGCTTCTTTACCAAATTGAAGATATAAGAATATTATATGAAAATGATGTAAGGTTTATTAATCAATTTAAAAATTCAATCTAACTTTTCAGTTAATTTTTTTATTGTTGATTTAGGATTTGAATTTTTATAAAGAATTTGATATGCCGAGTAGATTATATTAAATTCATTGGTGTTGTTTCCAATTAATTCATATGCATTTTTAGTAGCATAAAACCCTTCAGAAATCATAGACATTTCTGAGATAGCGGCTTTTAAAGTATATCCTTTACCAATCATATTCCCAAGAGTTCTGTTCCTGCTAAAGGAAGAATAACAGGTTACTAATAAATCTCCTAAGTATTCAGAATCGTTTATGTCTCTGTTGGTTTTATATATTTTGTAAACAAATTTTTTCATTTCTTGAACGCAATTACTAATTAAAACACTTTGAAAATTATCTCCGTATCCAAGCCCATGACATATTCCTGCAACTATAGCATATATGTTTTTTAACATTGCAGCATATTCAACTCCCATCGTGTCTTTTGAGACTTTAACATTAATATAGTCTGATTTTAAAGCATTTGCCATTACTTTTCCTTTAAGTTCATTTTTACAGGCAACTGTTAAGTATGACAATTTTTCAAGAGCAACTTCTTCAGCATGACAAGGACCAGTAATAATCCCTATTTTTGAAAAAGAGATATTGTAAAACTCATTTAAATGTTCACTAACGATCAAGTGAGACTCTGGAATAACTCCCTTTAAAGCTGAAAACAGAACTTTATTTTTGATAAGGTCCTTTATTTTTTTTAACTCAGTATCTAAAAAAGGTGAAGGGATAGCTAAGATAACTATGTCGGATTTATTTACTGTTTCTCTAATTGAAGCACTGGGATTTATTTTTGATTTATCAAAAACTACAGATCGCAAGTACTTTGCGTTTCTTCCTTTATTTTTTATAAATAGAGCATCTTCTTCTTTTCTTACATACCAATTAACAATAGTATTATTTTCACAAAGCATCTTTACGATTGCAGTCCCCCAACTTCCGCCACCAAGTACAGCATATTTATTATTCATATTATAAAGATTAACAAAATTTTGTGAATCCACTAAATAATTTAAAATTAAATTTATTAATAATAAAGTTTAAGAATTTATTAATGGTTTGGTTTACGCTCTCTTAATTTTAAGGGGGCGTTTTTTTACAACCAATTTTCAAAAGGTATAGATAGTAATATTAATAAAAATCCAAGCAAGTAAAATATTGCTAAGCGAATAAATCTTTTGTGATTAGTTTTTGCTTTTTTGAAAAGAGACCAACCTATTGTGATTGAAAGTAATCCTAAAATATTTAACCCAGGGTGCTTCAATAAATAAAAAAAATATTGATCATTTTGAATTATTTGTTCAACTCCGTTTTCCCACCATTTAAATTTTGGAGATATAAAATATAATATAATCCCAATGGCAAATTGAATATGAGAAAATATAAGAGTAAAAAGAGCAATTCTTAAATCTAAGGGCTTAAAAAGTTTATTTTGGTATGCGTTAAAAAAAAATCTTAAAATTGAATAAAATACAATTGAAAGCGTTAGAATAGCCCAAAGGGAATGTAATTGTAAAATCCATTCATAAATTATTTCAAGATTCATAGTATTTTGTTTAAAAATCACTAGCCCTTAATAAGGCTTTCGTATATAAATTTTTTGGATGTTCGAATAAAAAGTCAGTTTCATTTAGCTCAATAATTTCTCCTTTTTTTAATACAATTAATCTATCAGTAAAATATTTTATAACTGACATATCGTGAGAGATAAATAGAAATGTGAAAAGATACTGTTCCTTTAAATCACTTAGTAAATTTAATATTTGTGCTTGAATAGAAACGTCTAATGCGGATACCGATTCATCACATATTATAACTTCAGGATTTAGAGCTAAAGCTCTTGCTATAACTATTCTCTGTCTTTGCCCTCCAGAAAATTGGTTAGGAAATTTCTTAAAATCATTTTTGGATAACCCAACCTGGTTTAAGAGTTCGAGAGCTTTACATTTCATTTCGAATTTAGAACTAAAGATTTTGTGTGCAATCATTGGCTCAATTATAGAGTTGCCAATTGAAATTTCTGGATTTAAAGACGAGTAGGGGTCTTGAAATATTAGCTGAACTTTTTTTCTGAATATAGAATTAGAGATTTGATTTGTGTTTTTATTTTTAAAAAGGATCTCCCCATTATGAATTTTAACAAGTCCTAAAATAGATTTAGCTATTGTAGATTTTCCAGATCCGGACTCGCCTACAATTCCCAGCGTTTCACCCTTATAAAGATTAAATGAAATATCTTTAAGTGTTAGGTTATTTTCATAAAAGACAGTTAATTTATTAACTTTTAAAATTGGATTTTTACTGTAAATTTTTGAATGATGTATTGCTCTTTCTGCTTTAGAAATAAGCTTGTTTTTCTTAGTTTTTGAAGTAATTAATCTATTAGGCCTATTATTTTTTGGAGGAGAAGAGTCTATTAAATGCTTAGTATATTTTTTTTTTGGAGAATTAAATATTTGGGAAGAAATGCCCCTTTCAATAATTACCCCCTTTTTTAATACAATCAAATTATCAACAAATTTTGAAACTAGCTTTAAGTCGTGAGATATAAACAGAACACTCATGTTATATTCGTTTTGTAAAGATTTAATTAAAGAAATAATATCATTTCTTACTAGACTGTCTAAGGAAGTGGTCGGCTCATCGGCAATTAATAGTTTAGGCTTACATGCTATTGCTATTGCAATCATAACTCTTTGTTGCTGCCCCCCACTTAACTGAAAAGGATACTTTTCAAATACTAATTCAGGATTTTTTAATTGAACCTTTTCGATGAGCTCGATAGATTTTTTTTTTGCTATTTTTTTATTAATTTTTTCATGATTAATAATAATCTCAGAAATTTGATCACCACATTTCATGCTTGGATTTAAAGAACTCATTGGTTCTTGAAAAATTATTGATATTTCTTTTCCTCTTATTTTTTGATATTCTTTATTTGACAATTTATTCAACTCTTTTCCGTTGAAAATTATTTGCCCTTCAGTCTTTAAGTTTTTTATATTAATCAAGTCTAAAATAGATAATGCAGTAAATGATTTTCCGCTTCCAGATTCACCTACAACTCCTAGAACTTCGTTTTTTTTTAAGTCAAATGAAATATTTGATAAAATAACTTGATCACCTATATTGATGGTTAGGTTTTTTATTGAAAGAAGTTTACTATCATTCATAATCAAACGTTACGCTATCAAACATCTTTAATGCTTCTATTAAGTAAACATCAAAATCTTTTGGTCTATCATTGTTTTTTTCAAGATTTTTTTGACCAAGTCTTACAACAATAATATCTCTTTCAGGGACTACAATTACATATTGACCTAATATCCCCCTCATAGCAAAAAAATCATTTTCATTAATTTTTCCAAGCCAAAACCCATAGCCATACTCAGGACTATTTTTAAATCTAGGTTTAATAGATTTAGCAACAAAAGAGGAATCTAGAATTTGAGTTCCGTTCCATTTTCCAAAATCTTTATAAAGTTTTCCAAACCTTGCAAAATCTCTAGCATTAGAATTAAAACAACAATATGCTTTTATAGTATTATTTTTCTTTCCGTCAATTTGCCAAAGTGAATTATTTTCAAAACCTAAGGGCTCTAAAAACCAATCTTGTACTAGATTTGATATTTTATTTTGAGTAGCTTTTTCGATTGCCATGGAAAGAAGCTGTGTGCTAGCACTGTAATATTTAAAGCTTTTACCGGGCTCTTCAATAATAGCTCTTGATTTTATTAATTCATTAAGTTCACTTGAAATATAAGATTTTGCTGTAACTCCAAATATATCTGTATAACTTTCATTCCAATCTAGTCCAGAAGCCATACTTGATAAATCTCCAATAGTTAGTTTTTTCGCAAATCCTTCTGAGTAACCGTCAATATATAAACCTACTTTGTCATCAATGCTTTCAAAATATCCGTCTTGAATAGCTTTTCCCATAGTGGCTGATACAATACTTTTTGCCATTGAGAAAGAGTTACTGTAAGCGTTTTTATCGTAACCTTGATAATATTTTTCATACCAAATAGAGTCGTTTTTTATTATTAAATAAG
>ERZ1046876.1617-NODE-1617-length-14697-cov-4.828917_pt1 | contig 14697 bp, 11 predicted proteins | sample MGYA00383094_ERZ1046876 | MGnify/ENA primary metagenome ERZ1046876 (study PRJEB29581, sample SAMEA5548364) | metagenome | biome: marine; feature: coastal; material: water | depth 50 m | study: Short-term variability in the microbial, nano- and picoplankton...
ACAAATTCTTTCCCAAAAGAACCAGTACCGCCTGTGACTAATATAGACTTTCCATCAAACATATTTCCTAATCATGTAGACTTTAAATATTTGAGTCGATTCGAAAGAAAGAGATATCTTTTTTATTTAAAAGATTGGCAATATCTTTAGTGCTTTGCTATTTCGGAGAGATGTCCTTTCCATGGATATCAACTGTTGGCGAACCCAACGCCAAGCTCGCAATCATAATTGGAGAAGTAGCAGAAGATGTCATATTAAAGTTCACGCCGAACACTACCACAACATACCCGGAAATTATCAGAAAACAGTAAAAACACCCCTTTTATCACACTGGCAAGAAACCACAAAACTAGCTTCCGAGATTGCTATCCGTCGCCCTAGTTTCAATTTTACTGATCGTGGAGCAGTTTTAGAAGGTGCTACCCTTGTACACCCGGATGATGGTCCTGAGTTGAACAAAGCTATGCGTGATAACATTCAGCCTTTTGAAACAAAGGATGAAAGGCTCGGACTTAAAAAACAAGTAACAGGAATAGGATTGGAGCAAATTCTTTCTCTTTTGGTTTCCTATTGCGACCAAATATGGGATTTGGTTGATAGACACGAAAAAGGAATTCCTGTAGATGAAATACTGCAGGATATATTTAATGATTCAGATCTTACATCCATCTTCGGGGACTTTTCATTCGTTGTAATGCCCATGCTCCAACCACTCGTACCTGAAAAAGAAACCCTATTGCCTGCCGTGCAAGCATTGAAGGAATTCACCTATCTCTTGGAAGACGCAATTTTGAAGTGTAGCCCAACAGATGAATTTTCAATAAACCACATTCTGGCTAAAAATCTTTAATTATCTATTTTACCATTAGTTTCTTCTAAGACTTGAGCAGTTTTTTGTATAGCTAAGTCTAAAGATTCAAATGTGTGCGAATTACTGATAAACCAGTTGTGGTGTGGGTGGAAATACAAACCTGCACCCGCACAAAGTCTGCAGAATCCTTGAATCTTAAATAAATTATGATCATCCTCAATAAAGGGGTAAGGCATTGATGCAGGGCCTGTCATGGAGAGGGGAATATCAAATTTTTTCGCTACTTCTGTAAGCTTATTACAAAAATAAGTTCCTTTGGCTAAGACTTGTTCCGCGACTTGTTCACGGGTTGATATAGATAAGGAAGTAATGGCAGCGGCCATAGCCACAGCATCATTCCAGCAACTTCCAGTAAGAAAAACCTCTGAGGATGCAGATTTTTGATTCTTTTTCCCAACGCATGCAGAAATTGTATATCCATTCCCTAAAGCTTTGGAATAAACCGCTAAATCAGGAACGAAATCAAAATAACGATGCGACCCGTCATCATGGAGTCGCCCCCCTGCCCTTACATCATCTAAAATAAGCAAGGACCCTTCCTTCTCGCAGATCACACTTACTTCTTGCCAGAAGGTGGCATGAGGCATTTCGGATTTGGCAAAAGCCGGATGGTGGTAAGGGGTTAAAATAACACCTGCAATTTTATTCCCATATTTTTTGAATATCGATCTAAGCTGATCGGTATCATTCCATTCAAACTCTAAAATATCCTGCCTGTCGGAAGGGATACGACCACCCATGCCTGGATCACACCAAGCGTCGACCCCGTGGTATGCACCTTTAGCTTTTACGATATAAGGGCGTTGAGTAAATTGCCTGGCAACTCTAATCGCCCAGGTTGTAAGGTCCGAACCATTTTTTGCAAATACTGCCCAATCAGCAAAATTTATCCTATCCACAAGTATTTCAGCCAATTCAACCATTTTTTCAGATGGTTGATTAAAGACAGCACCCATCTCTCTTTGCACCTTTGCTGCCGTTTCAATTTCTTGATTGGAGTAGCCATGAAGAATAGTCCCAAACCCACACATGAAATCAATCCAATCCTTACCATCCACATCCACAAAGGTATGCCCCCTCGCTTTTTTGCAATAATGTGGGAAACTATCAGGTAATCCAGCAGCTGGAGCGACATGGCCATAAATACCCCCGGGGATTACTTTCTCGGCTCTTTTAAAAATATTTATGGAATTATTTTGCATGCGTGTAGTTTGAAGGAGTTGGGACTTCCCTAGAGGCTATCCTAGCCACAAATCCAAATTTATCGAGCAGAGGAACCCTGCCACTTACTTGTATATTACCCAGTGCAGGGTCTGCAAGTGGATCAATCTGGCCACGAGTTCCCCGTAGGACTGATTGTAAGTCTTTAAAATTTAAGATGACCGATGAATCTTCATGGGGATTTACAGCCCTACATGTCCATTGAGTATTTTTAGATTTAGAAACCCTACCCAAAAAATAAGTTTCCTTTAAATAGAAGTCGATAGTGCCCACTTCATTATTCATTAACTCTTTTGCATGGGGGTGATGGTTTAGATAGCAGGAGGTTGCTTCAAGTCCGGCACTGAAAAGGATGCGTACATTCTCCCGGTCCAAATCCCCATCATATAATTTCCTTATCTCCAAAAGAGTTTTTATACCATGAATGCTCATCATTGGATTGCGAAAAAGAGGAATAATTTTTGGTAAAGAAAATCCATTTTGGGCAGAGCGTAACAAATTTTGATTAGTAAAGACGATTTCATTACCAAAGGTCAGGCTAATTATTGAATCTGTGAGAATACGAGCAAAAAGCTGTTGAGTATTGGGTTTTATTTTTTTGATTCCAATGCTTATCGTTTCTAGAGAACGAGCCACTGCCCACGAAGCAAGTTGTCCTTTTACCGGGATATCAATCATCTATGGCAAGGCTCTGAAGCATCTCAATAAGGGGTGGTTGCGCTGGCAATACATCCAGTAAAGAAGGTATTTCCCCAGATAGTAAAGGAGGCAGATCTTGGGCCGTCTTAATGCTAAAGTATTTTCCTTTTTTGAGGATCCAATAATTTAAGTTATTTGTTTCCTGAGGCATCACTCCACCACAAAGATTAAAAATTACAGGGGTTCCCATAGCGATCGCTTCCGCACTCAATCCTGCCCCGGGTCGGGCTAAGAGACAGGAAGCTTGGGATAAAAGGGCAGCCATACTCTCTGCATCAACTTCAGGCAGTGCAATGAGTTTAATTGCGTTTTCCCCTTCATACTCAAGCAGTCTCTTCATTGTACCATGGTTTTTCCCGCAAAGGGCGACCACCTGCTTGTAATCGTGAGTCTTGGATAAGGATACTAATTTCTGGTAAATGAGCGGGTGGTTATTCGTCCCGTTGGCACCAGTACCGAGCAGAATAAATTTCGCACTTGGATTAATACCAAAAGATTTTAGAAGCTTATCAACCTTTTCAAATTTATTTTTTTCATAAAAAGCTTTTCGAAGGAGTAAGCCACCTTTTTTCAATTTTGATTCCGGCATCCCATATTTTTTAGCAGCAGAGCATGTAGATGTAAAAGGACCTGTAAATAAATCAGCCTTTGGGTTTATCCAATGCCGACTAAATCCATCGCCATCTGCAAACTCGCCACAATATATGACAAACTTAAGGTTGGGGATATGTTTTTTCGCTATGTCAAGGTAGGCATGATTAAGGTGAGCATGCATGCTTACAATGATCCCGGGCTTACAATCCCGCAAGAAACTGATAAACTTTTTTTTTCCGATTAAAGTCTTTGTACTGCGGTGAAGGTTGGCATGCTCAAGAAAGCAAAAATAAAACCGGTGAGCCCAGGGAGCTTTCTTCTGAATAAAGTTATAAAGTTCTGTGCCAAATCGGTATAAAGCTGACCCTGATTCCAAGGGATGATATACCTCAGCTTTCAGCCCCAGTTTCTTCCACCAATATTGAAGGGCAAAGGCTCTCATATCGTGCCCACCACCAGTCGAAGCACTAAGAATGAGAAGTTTCATGGTTGAATGGAGCTACAATGTGGGCAGGTGCTGCGATCTTGATATTTGCAGCGCCTGATACCCTGTATTATTCAAGCTCGTGAATAAATAATCCGCTTCGTAATTTTGGTTCAAACCAAGTTGTTTTTGGGGGCATAATTTCCCCCGCATCTGCAATCGCAAGAAGTTCAGCCATAGATACTGGGTAGAGAGCAAACGCTACTTTCATCTCTCCAGAATCCACTCTTCTTTCTAATTCCTTGAGGCCACGTATGCCCCCCACAAAATCGATTCTAGTATCTTTCCTCAAATCCTTAATTCCAAGAATGGGGTCGAGGACTTTTTCTGATAAAAAAGTTACATCAAGATTATCTTTGGGATTAGGTGAAGAAATAATTTCCCTTGGCTGCAATTTATACCACTTGGAATCGAGATACATAGAAAAGGACCCTTTAGCGGATGGACTTTGCCCAGAACTCGATTCTGAAATCTCGAAAACTTCTGAAAGCTTTGCTTGAAATTCTTCCTTACTTTGGCCGTCAAGGTCTTTCACCAAAAGATTGTAATCAAAAATCTTTAACTGATCATCGGAAAATAAAACAGCCATAAAGAAATTATATTCTTCGGTTCCATCATGGCTCAGGTTCTGCTCTTTTTTTTGTTGCCCCACCCTCGCAGCGGCAGCAGTACGGTGATGACCATCTGCGACATAAAGATCGGGGATGGTTTTAAATTCAGATTCAATCTGGGCAATAGCTTCATCATGTTCAATGGTCCATAGCTCATGCCTAATACCATCATCTGCCACAAAATCATAAGTTGGACTTAGTTTTGTGGTGTTAGAAATAATTTCATTGATCGAATCAAGTCCACGATATGAAAAGAAGACGGGTTCTGCGTTTGCATTTTGGGTCTCCACATGCCTTACGCGATCATTTTCTTTGGCCGTTCTGGTTAGTTCATGCTTTTTTATATGTCCATCAAAGTATTCCTGGTAATTACAACATCCTACTATGCCTGTCTGCTCCCGGTTATTCATGGTAAGCCTGTAGATATAAAAAGAAGGCTTTGCATCTTTCTGCAGAATATTTTCGGACCGTAACAGATTTAAATTTTTTAAACCCTGTTCATACACTTCTGTCCCATACGGGTCGATGTCGTCTGACAACTCGAGCTCGGGCTTTATGACGCGAAGAAAGGAGTATTTATTGCCGTCGGCTTCTTCCCTTGCCTCTTGCGTATTTAATACATCATAAGGACGTGAGGCGACTGCTTTAGCGTGAATAGGTTGTGGGCGTAATGCTTTAAATGGTTTAAATATGGCCATGGTGGTGCTATGATGGAAGTAATAAAATGGTAAGGGTAATCCTTACTCTTCAAACTTTTTTTCGTGTGAAGCAACTTTTTTGGCTTTGAATTGCTCAATCAGTTTTTTAGCTGAACCAGCAGCCAATGTACTTTTAAGAAGTCCTTTCTGCTTTGGAATACCCGAGACTGCTGCTTCCTGATTGGATGATTGCATTTCCTCTAAGATCTCTCTTCGAAAGATTGAGATTGATCGGGGTGCAGAGATCCCAATTTTAACAGAATCACCTTCAATTTTGGTTATAGAAATTTCAATTTCATCACCAATCTTTATGCCTTGCTCTACTTTACGAGATAAAATCAACATGGTCTCAAATTTTGAAATTAGAGACCTTCACCACCAACATCAAGAATGTGGCGGGCAGAATAATCTTCATGATTATTAATGATACATTGTTTGCCGGTTAATGTCTTACGATTGACTATAATGGGACCGACAAGGTTGAGGGAAATTTTGTTAGCTTGGTCAGGAAGTAATGTGACAATGTTTAAAATCATGGTATCCTCGGGACCAGTGATTCCGAGTATTTTAATGTCAGCATCGGCAATTTCTACAGAATAATCTGGAAGAACTCCGCCAGGTTCTAAAACCACAAAAGCCAATCCGTCTTCTTTTTCTTCTCTTAACCACATGAATGGCAACTCTTCCTTATCAAACATGAGTTCCATCGCTCGAATCTGAGAAAACCCAAACAATCCTTGCGGTAAGATTAGCTTATTTTGACTGATTGAAGCGTCAAGCTCCGGGTTGTTGGAATCTTCTCCTAAATTGAGTTTCATATGCAAAAACTTACAGGTAATTCAGTAAGGATGTATTCAGAAGTTGTGCTCCTACTTGCATGGCTGCCTGGTAAGCTGTGGAGACACGAGAGAGCCTCATGATCGCTTCTGAAAGATCAATATCCAAGTCTCTGGAAATTCTTTGATCGAGTTGCATGAAGTAGTCTTCGTCATGAGCCTTGACTGTTTCCATACGAACCATACTCGCAGTGAGTTCACCCATTTTGTCAATAATGTTGTCTTCAAGCTCAATCAGCTTTTTCTCCGAATCTTCAACTTCCTGGGAATAAAAAGAAGGAGTGGCGTCTGCTAAACCATCTCGGAGTTCAACCAAAGTGTTGACCACATCGCCCAATTCAGCGGTGCCACCATCGGCTGAATTTAAAAATGAAGTAATGGCACTTTCCTTGCCCACATAAAATTTAGAATTATTTTCAGACCCCGTGTACGAAACATTAATGATCTCCCCTTTTTCATTACGGTGATCAAGAAAAGTCTTCGATCCTGTAGCAAAGGAGAAGGTGTCACCGAGTCGGGGACCTGTTGGGGCAAGGCTTTGGATAGGCTCATCAGGTTGAATGAGCTCAAAACCAGCAATTCGGTACGGTCCCGGGTCATTGGGATTTTCTTGCCATAATACAGTTGCCTCTAGGGTATCATTTCCGACTTGGATTGTGACTTTTTGAAAATCTTGAGGGATGCTGCCATCCTGAAAGAAATATCTGCCAGCGTCTTCAACTTTTAAACCGACTACATTTCCATTTGCATCGACAACAGCCTTGGCTGATGCATCGGAACCAGCTGCCCCGGCTGAAGGCACAGTAACTTTCGGCGCATCTTGACGATTGGCATCAAATTGAAGAACATGCTGTAGAGGGTTATCAACTACCTCCCATATATAATTCGTAACTTGGGATTGTCCGTCTACGCTAGGAATTAGCTCAGAATCTGGCAAAATCATTTCGGTTGAGCCAAGAAAATCAGCTGATGGCAAGAAGTTATTGAAATTGTCGCGCAGGCTTCGGTAATATTGGCCGTCATAGAGAACAATGTCTCCAGAATGATATGTTTTGTTTGAAGACCACTCCGTACCTTGGGTTCGAACTTCAGCGGGAACTTTTAACATTTTGTTATTAGCCAAAAGAGCTTCAAAGGCTTCGTTGCTGTCAATGGTAGCTGTATCAGTTGAAACATAGTAAGCTTTTTCTTCCTGATGGAAAACATAATCACCAGTTTCTAGGGAAAGTTGAGTGTTTTCAGCAGCACTAGAAAAAACCTTTTCTTGTCCCTCTTTGGGCAGGGTCGTAAGTTTAAATACTGTACCGTCACTGCGAGCTGATGCTTCACGAATATTGGCTACAGATGCTGACGGATTACTTGGATCAAATCCTTCTGCGGTCGTGTCCGTATTAGAATTAGCGGTTGCGATAAAGTATTTGTCAAGAGTCTCATCGTAAATGTACTCACCTTTTAATAAGTTAAAGGGTTCGCCCTCAGTGATTTCTATAACATTCGGCGGGAATTCATCTTGAATGGAAAGCCACAATGAACTATCAGTTACTAACCCATCTTCCGAGGGGATGAAATACTGTCCTTCGAGTTGCTCCACGGGTTGCTCAAAAGTAATCATTTGGCTTGAAATCACCTGACTTCCCTCCGCAGCCGCTGCTAGCCTGTATTCCTGAGTTTGGTGGTCAAAATAAACGGTTCCTTCAGATTCTGAACCACTAACGTCAAAAGTGGCCACTGGGTAAGAAATTGTTTTAACCTTTTCTTCTGCAAGTTCATCCAAGTCTTCAGGAGTTGCACCGACCGGAAGTGCATCTTTTGAAAAAAGTAGAATGTTACTATTATGACTCTTGGCCTCCGAGAATTCGTTAAATAACATACCGTCTAATGAAACATGAAATTCTTTGAGTGACATACCTGAAGCTTCGACACTCCAATCCTCTCGATCCACATTGTAACCGGATGGCAGTTCTTTCCAGTAGTTCGAACTAGCTGAAGTAGGTTTGTGATTAAAATTATCGTTAATTTGGGATTCCCATAGTTTCCCTTCGAACTCAATAATGCTACCTAATTCATAGGTTTGAAGCCTCTTCCAAGGATCTGAATGCGTAACAGAAAGCTGTGTTGTTCCCTCAGTAGAAGAAATGCCCACACTGATTTCTTGCGTCCAAGTCGGATCAAGAGAATCTTTGGGGACTTCCTCAAAGGTGATGTTTTCATTCTCAGCATTCACAGTTATGGGACTGAAGCTGTTTTGGTCGGCTAAATTAAATGATTGGAAGGAAGAACCGGTAAAATAAACAGGCTCACCTTCCAGGAGTTCAGAAAAGTCAATATTTGCTGTTGTTGCTTGACCCTCAACAGCGGCGGTAACATCGGTCAAGACACCATTTGCTTTGGCAGAGACAGCAGCAATGGAAGATCCAAGACTAGACCACTTCGATGAATTCCCCGGGTTAGTAATGTCATAATCCGCAGAGGCAGCATCGTTGCTTACAGCGACAGAAGCTTCATAATAAACACCGTTGTGTCTAACTACAGAACCCTGTGCATAAGTAGAAACATTCCATTCTGTGGAAAGAGAAGACGCAGCAGCAGCATCAAAAGAATAAAATGCTCCACCATCTTGAACAACATCACCAGCAGAATAGTTAGCGAATGAGTCAAATTGCCCCTTCATGATCTCACCCGCAACAACAACCTGTTGATTATCTGCCTGAAGAACCTCACCAGCAGAGTAGGCTAAGTTAGGATTAAAAGATTCAAGCCCTGAAGGATTGTGGGGCACATCGTTGCTCTGGGTTCCATCTGGATCTACGACCTTGTGCCATACCCCATCATGAAAAACAAAATCATCCTTTACATACTCGTCTGGTCCCCAGTTACCTTTTACGGGTGCCTTAAACTGAAGAAAACGAGGATTTTCTGCATCGGTGATATCGTCATACACACGATCGCCTGCTTTGAAAGAAAGGTTGTCACTCCAAAGTGAAAATGAACCATTTGGGGACTCAAATACAGCATCATCAACTGCTTTTTTCTCTGACGGAGTTAAATCACTGTAAGAGGAACCGGGATACAATATTTCAGTTTGACTTACCCTTTTGGCTTCAATTTGGTTAGGGTAGTAATGGCTCGGATCCCATTGGGTTAAATACTCTGCCTTGGCATTGTAGGTTTTACCAACCGTACCATAGACAAGTAATTCTCCGTTGGTGGAAATTTCTGAGTAAAGATTGATGTCACTATCCCGTGGAGTACTTGAACCCACTGATCCTCGGATGAATGCGTTGTAGTTTTCCCCGCTAAGCGGAGTGAAATCAGCAAGAATTTCTGGATCAGAATTAACAAGTTCATTTGCAATTTCTGTAATTTTTTCCGTAGTCAGTCCATCAGCCGTTGCTTTGACAACATATTCTCTGCCGTTGAGGTGGATGACTACCTCTTCCCCTGCTTTTATTTGCCTTAAACCATCGGGGCCAACTTCACCAACAAAACTGGCATCCAGCGATATTGTAGAGTTTTGCTCTTTGCCGAGTTGTACCACAGAATTCCCAAACTCAGGTTTGAGTTGAGTACCTGCAAAAAGTGCCCGTCCCCTGTGTGTTGCGTTTATGCGGTTCAGAGCCTCCTCAATAAGCTGGTTTATCTCGTTGCCATAGGTCTCCATCGCAGGACCATTTAAGCTCGAGCCTGCAACTCTTGATATTTCTTGAGCTCGTTGATTCAGTTCCCTAAGATTATCAAGGTTAAGGTGTCCTGCATTGATGAACTCGGAAGCGTAGGAAGCATTCCTTTGGTATTGAGCAAGTTTTCCTTTTTCAGTGTCAATATCAATGACACGCCCCAAACGCATTCCATCATCTTCGGGCAAGGTTATCTTTTGACCACTCGAGATTTGTTTGTCCAACTTGTAGCGCTGCATATCCAAATCACGAATAGTATTTGTGATGGAGTCGGAGACGCTGAGATTGGGTAGACGCATGTAAGTAAATTATTTAACCAACCCAAGCACAACAAGTTCGAGCATTTTGTCGAGTGTATTTAATACGCGGGCAGAGGCTTGGAAAGATCGTTGAAATTGCATCAAGTCAGAAACTTCTTCGTCTACAGATACAGAGCTTACTGCACGGCGTTGATCCAGAAGCAGAGTTTCGAGTGATTTTTGGTGATCGAGGTTATCATTAAGATCTGAAAGGGAATTTCCAATGTCGGCATTCATTGTGGAAATATGAGTAGTAAACTCTCCATCATTGGCTAAGTCGCCAATCTTGAAAGCAATCTCATTAGCTCCTTCTGCGAAATCGTGCGTCGATTTTAGGTTATCAACTGTAAGATCACTATCAACCCTGAGACTACTCGCAAGATTCCAATCATTTTGTAAAACCGCATCAAAGGAAAAGTTATCACCGATAATAAATGCTTTTTCACCCTGTTCGATCCTGAATGGAATGGTCTCGTATCCAAGCAAAAGAGATCTACCGTCGTCATCTGTTCCAACTAGTTTGTCATTACCTGGGTAAGTTTCATCAACTTCTAAAGTAACATGCTGCATCCTTCGTGCAGAAGCATAGAACTGATAAATATCTGTGTTGTTGGGGTCATCAAGAAATAACTTCAAGTCATCACTTTCTCTCACCAATGCTTGGTTGGGGACTTGTTCAGGAAAAATAGGAGTAGTGTTAACAATGGTAAAGGTATCAGATTCTGCTGTCGGCAGAGTCATGTTAACCTCATCCCTAAAGAGCTCCAACTCACCAGTTCCTTCAACCCCGTAAAGCCCATACTCTTCCTCCATGATAAGATTGTTGCCAGCAACCGCACGGGTAAGAAAGGCATCGAATCCAAATAAGTATCCACCCTGATCGTCATCGGGGTTGTAGATACTGTTCACTTGAGTCGCGAAATCTGAAACTAGATCATTGAGGCTCATTCGGAATCTTTCCATTTCGCCTGATCTTGCTGATTGATATCCATGAATAGATCCTGCGTTTAGATCCAATTCAATACCGTCCGAAAATATTGCATCAGAGGATGGAAAAGAATTACCAGCATTGAGAAGATTAAAAGTGGTAATTTCACCATTCTTTACAACAGCTTCGGCAATGCCAATATTAACTTCTTGAAGAACACCATTTGAAAGATTGTGACCGGATGAAGAAACTTTACGGATGATGCTTGTGGGATCCGCATCAAGTGTTTTGGGTTTAAAGACATGGAAGTTTTTTGACCATTCAGCGGCAGAAGGATCAAATGAAGCAAGGACCTCTTGATCAGTTATGATATTAGGTGCGGAATCTACAATAAAGTGCTGGTCACTCGCTTCGTCATAATAAATTTCATTATCAAAAAATTGCAGTGATCCCTGACTAGGGTCTAATTTCTTTACTGTATCCACGAAAGAATTCATCCTCACAAAAGAATCTGAACTTTCAAAATTGGGTATATCTCCATCTGGCACATCTTTTACCGTTAAATAAAAGAGAGTTTCATTGGTGCTATTAAGACTCGAAATAATATCACCTTTAGAAAAAGATACTTCATCATTTTCGTCTACACCTTCAGGTTTGGCATTAGTTACAGAAGCAAGGTTTTCTCCGATAACCCATAAACCGTCAAGTGCCTGATCACCTGGTACCTTAGCTGTTTCAGTTCCATCTTGGTTGGTATTTGTAAGGATACCGGATAGGTCAGTCCCTTTATTCAGATTTTGAAAAGCTTGGTAATAAGTGCCTTGGTATAAAATAACCTCACCCGCTAAATATGTTCGACTCGCAGTACCATCTGATCCTAGTTCTTCAGAAATAGGAGCCACTTCTTCTGTTGCTTGGAGAAATTTCCCTTCGTAGTAAATCTGGTCACCCTGTTGAAAAGTCTCAATGTCTGAATGTCTCTTTTTAATTTCTTGCACCTGCCCGTTTGGCCAAGTGGTAATTTTCATAAATTTTCGGGTATCAGTAACATCGTCTCCCTTTTGGCTATTGGTGAGAGCTTGGTAATAAGAATCACCTTGGAAAAAGACATCTCCCTCTTTGCGAGCAATTTCCGTCAATACTGGAACGGTATTTAATTTCTGCCCTCCTGTAACAGTTGAAATCTCTCCACCATCATCTACGGGTGCGTTAATCCCCCCTTCTCCTCCAAGGAGAGCACCAGCATTTGCAACATCATTATTTGGAAGAACATCAACATTCACAAGTGGATCGCCCTGTTGAACTTCATCTCCCTCCTCTACAAAAACTTGATTAATTGTCCCACCTTTTGGAGCAGATACAACCTCACCGTTCTCAGTCTCAATGAGATTAGATGTTGGTTTGGGCGGTAGTAAGGATACAAGGATTGGACCATCAGAATCATTGTAAAGAGATCCACCATCAAGTACTTCGAACCGACCAAGGTTTCCATTTGCATCAACCTTTGCTCGAACCTTTGCTGTTTTCCCGTTGGGATCAGCAGGAGCAGCAATTACAAACTCCTGTCCCCAGTCATTGGATATGTTTTTAGGTCCCATGGGGTCAAGAAGGTTGACCTTCTCGTTGGCGGTTCCATTAACATACAAATTAATAAAGCCAGATGGTTTTCCGTCTACAACATCCTCCTCGACTTTAAAGTCCATCAGTTGCGATAATTCTTCAAGTAATGCCTGTCTTTTATCACGGTAAGTTACAGCTTTACCTTTATCCTGAAGTTCAAAGCGACGAACCTGTTTGTTCACTTCGTGAAGCTGTTCTAAGACACGGTTTACATCATCAACAGATCTTTTGACCGTTTCTGAGAGATCTTCCTCTATGGAGTCTAAGCTACTTCCAGCATCATTAAATCTTTTTACCAGCGTTTGAGTTTTGTTAAAAAGTTCTTGTTTAATCGTTGGCTCATCTGGAGAAGCGGATAGCTCTTGAAATGCGTTAAAAAAGTCGTTGAGTGCCCGAGTAAGACTGCCCGGTGCAAGGTCACTGTCGTGCAGATCATCAAGGCCTACATTAATGCCATTACGAGTTATGGTTTCACCCAATGCTCCCTGTAGAAGATCTAATATTTCTTTTTGGGCTTCGAGACTTGCTGTTTCTGATAATTCATTAACAACTCGTTTGTCTAATAATTCTGATCTGGCATGCTCCAAACCAGCGGCTTCAAGGCCAGATGTTTGTAGTTCACCAAAACTACCATACATGACTCCCTCCCTAGCTAAAACTTTCTGGCGGGCGTAGGATTCGTCATTTACATGAGCCAAATTTTGGCCAGCAATTTCAGCAGTCTTCGCGTGATAGCGTAATGCTTCACTGTTTTTGCTTATTTCACCTAGTAAGGACATGTTAAAAAACTAAAAGTTAGGCAGATTCGTTAATACTTGAACGATTCTGAGAAAGATTATGTACATTGCCACTTCGACTGTATGTTTTGGAATGGGCACTGGGGTTGGTTACACTTAGGATTTGTTCGGTAACTTCGCTTAAACGGCTGAGCAAGCGTTGGTTCTGCTCAATCTTTGAGCGAATCTTGCTGATTAAATTATTAATTTCTTCAACCAAACTTTCAAACATGGGGCGGGTAACATCGGGAAAGTGAGGAATAAGCTCGGTTAAGTTTGATTCGACAGGTGCTCCAAATGAATCAGCCAGACTGGTAACAAACCCCTTTCTTCTACTTTGAAGAATTTGACTTGCTTCCATTTGAGTTTGAACAGACTGGTTGATTTCAAGGAGACTTTCAGGTCGTCTTTCTAGAATATTTTGCTGCTGAGCAGATAGCAAGCCAATCAGACCTCCGTATTCCTGAAGTTCATCACGAAGTAAACCGAGTAAATCTTCCCATTTGAAGGAGGAGATAGGTGCAGTGTTTTGTATGAGTGATGGCATAAAAAATGGAAGATTTAATCTTTTTTAGAGTCCTGTACGGGTAACTCAGGCTTTGAAAGTTGTTGTTGAAGGATATTAGAAACACCAAAACCACCTCCACTTGCAACGCTCTCGGATATGGCATCAGTGAAAAAGTGACGGTACATTCGGTGGGCCCCGCCATCTTCATTGAAAACGCCCTTGAACATTGGTTTGAGGGCTTCCTTCAGAAATTGCTTAACGAGCACAGATTCAAATTGTTGACTAACTGCTGCAATTTTTTGGTTTTCAGATGCGTTTTTAGAGTGAGCCATCTCCATGAGCATGGAAGTGTCCATTCCCACATATTTATTCCCTGCGTCGTTTATTTCCATGTTAATTAATGATAAGCTCGGCCTGCAAAGCCCCTGCATTTTTAATGGATTGAAGGATGGATGTCATCTCTCTGGTTGTTAAACCTAGCTTGTTGAGTGCTGATGCTAATTCATTTACAGTAGATGCACCTGGAGGATCCAACTCATCAAGTGACTCAAATCGTCCGACTTCTTCGATTAGTTCAGCGTTTTCCCCTTGTAATACTTGCGTAGCACCTTGGGAAAATGGAAGCGGTTGGCTCACACCTGTGGTAGGGTTGAGGAAAAGAGTGATATTACTGCTACTTACTGCAACCGGAGATATGCGGACATTCTGAGTAGCAACAATTGTACCCGTACGCTCGTTGATTATGACACGGGCCGGGATGTCAGGCTTTACATCGATACCACCAATCGCAGCGATGAAATTCGTGGACTGTCCCCTGAAATTTTGGGGAAGTCGTACATTAACTACTCCTCCATCTTCAGCGATGGAAGTACCAG
>ERZ1046876.1633-NODE-1633-length-14639-cov-4.959270_pt1 | contig 14639 bp, 17 predicted proteins | sample MGYA00383094_ERZ1046876 | MGnify/ENA primary metagenome ERZ1046876 (study PRJEB29581, sample SAMEA5548364) | metagenome | biome: marine; feature: coastal; material: water | depth 50 m | study: Short-term variability in the microbial, nano- and picoplankton...
ATTATTGATCCTGCTAATGTAGATGGTTTTACATTTACACGAGGTTCATCAGTCAAAAGTGTTGTTAAAACACCAAGTAACATAATTACCGCCATCAATGTATAAACAAATGAATACGAGTATATATCTGCTAGTATAAGCCCACCTGCACCAGCAGCTAATGCTCCGATTCTATAACCAAGTACATAAGCAGAAGCTCCTATCGTTTGATCTCTCTCAGATAAACTCTCTCTTCTATAGGCATCAATAACAATATCCTGTGATGCTGAAAAAAATGTAACTGCTAGTGAGAGTAAAGCAACATTAAAAAGATTAATTAACGGGTTTGATTGACCAAGAAGAAAAATAGAAATAATAAGAGAAACTTGAGCAATTAAAAGCCAGCCTCTTCTTCTGCCAAGTAAAGATATAACATACCTATCAAAAAATGGAGCCCATAAAAACTTAAGAGAGTATGGTAATCCAATAAGAGCAAAAAGACCAATTGTAGATTTTGAAACATTTTCATCTGTTAACCATGCTTGAAGTACAGTAATGGTTAACAGCAAAGGCAAGCCTGAAACAAAACCCATAACCATAGATATAAAAATATTTCTCTCAAAATAAGGGTTTAAAGTTTCTTTTAAATAACTAAACATCATAGTTTACAATTAATGGAGCATGGTCTGAGAATTTTATATCTTTAAAAACAGCTACACTTTTAATATTAGTTCTAAAGTTATCTGTAATCATTTGATAATCAATTCTCCAACCTACATTATTATTATATGCATTCCCTCTGTTAGACCACCATGTGTATACATCAGTCTTTTTGCACTTTTCTCTAAACGCATCTCTTAAACCAATCTTATTAATTAATTTTGTCATCCACTCCCTTTCTTCTGGAAGAAATCCTGAGTTTTTTTGATTAGCTTTCCAATTTTTTATATCGTCATTTGTATGAGCTATATTATAGTCACCACATATAATTAGCTTTTTGTTTTGTTTTATTTTCCTTTTTACAAATTTTTCAAATAAATTCATAAATTCATATTTAAGAATTTGTCTATTTTCACTCGAAGATCCCGAGGGAAAATATACTGATACTAAATCAAATTTTTTAAACTCCATAGATATGAATCTTCCTTCTTTCTCAAATATAGATTTAGAAAATGACTTATCAATTTTAATTGGTTTATGTTTAGAATATATTGCTACACCACTGTAACCTTTTTTTTCTGCGACATTCATGTACCTCTCATACCCTTTTAGGGTAAAAGAATCGTTAGAGATTTGATCTTCGAGGGCTCTAGTTTCTTGCATACAGATAAAGTCTGCTTTGCTTTTTTTTAACCAGTCAAAAAGTCCTTTCTTTTGACTTGCTCTAATACCACAAACATTAATAGTTATAACTTTCATTTTACTTTTAAGCATATGTTATCATTAAACAATGGTAGCTCACTATGTTTAATAATAAACAAGATTTTATTGAATTTACAATTCATGAAAATATATTAAAGTTCGGTGATTTTACACTCAAATCTGGAAGAAAAAGTCCATATTTTTTCAATACAGGCCTTTGTAACAATGGAGCTCTACTGAGTAAGTTATCAAGTTATTACGCCCAGTATATATTTGATAATTCACTCGTTTACGATTTTATCTTTGGTCCTGCATATAAAGGAATTACATTATGCTCATCAATATCGCAGAGTCTATATACCAACCATTCAATCAATGTGCCGTATGCATTCAATAGAAAGGAAGCTAAAACTCATGGCGATGCAGGAAATTTTGTTGGATGTAACTTAGTTGGTAAATCACTAATCGTCGACGATGTAATATCATCAGGCTCATCTATCATAGAATCCCATGATATGTTAAAGAAATCTAAGGTTGTCTCCAAAGATTTTCTTGTTGCATTTAATAGAATGGAGATTGGGGAAAAAGAGATGGCATCTAACGAGTTAGCGAATAATTATGGGATGAATTCACATTCACTAATTGATTTAGAGGATATACATAAATATATTAAATCTAATTCCCAATATAAAAGTTATATTAAAAGCATGAATGAATATATTGAAAAATATAAGGGTAATTAAAAAAGTAGTTTATAGGCAACAATAAGCGTAACAATTTGATAGGAAATTTTTATAACACGATTTGATTTACTAATTGCTATCATAGCTCCAATGTAGCCGCCAGTGAACGACCCAATCAAGAGAGCAGGAAGAATAGCTATATCGATTGTAGAGATAAGATAAAGCACAATAGCGCCTATTAAGTTAAAAAATAATCCAACTACTAATAATGTGTATCCTATTGACTCCTTAAATGACATTCCATAAACTTTGGTAAGCATTAAAGTATATAGCAGTCCAGTTCCTGCAGATAAAGACCCATTAAGAAAACCTATTACAAATATTATGATGTACACATAAAATGGTGACAGTACACCACGATTTTTTTTAGTCTTCACAAATGATAATAAGAAAACAAGAAAGATTAGAATTCCCAGTAGCTGTCTAGCTAAATATTCATTTATAAAACTAATTGAATATGCACCAATAATTACAGCTGGTAACCCAATAATAATACCTTCCGTTAATAACCTTGTATTAGGTTTATTTTTCTCGAAAAACTTTAGTGATGCTCCTAAGCCAAGCAGTACAGTTGAAATCTTATGTGTAGCTAGAGCAACCGGGAAGGAAATATTAAAAATTAAAAGTATAGCTGGTAACTGAATAATTCCTGCGCCTCCACCAGAAAATGCAGAGAATAAATTAGAAAAAAAAGATACTATTGTTAGAAGGAAATAATCCAAACTTTAAGTTCTTCTTATCATTGTTCCAACACCATCATCGGTGAATAATTCAAGCAGCAATGCATGATCAATGGTTCCATCAATAATCTGAACATTTTGAACACCAGCTGATACTGCCTCTAGGGCAGATTCAACTTTTGGTAACATCCCTGAAGATATAATCCCTTTTTTTATAAATTGTCTTACTTGATCTGCATTCATTGATTTCACTAAACTTCCTTTATCATCAAATATACCTGTCGTGTTAGTTAAAACAATATATTTTCCAGCTTGAAGAATTTTTGCAATTTTTCCAGCTACTATATCTGCATTAATATTATACGTCTTATAATCTTCGCCAATTCCTATAGGCGCAATAACAGGAATAAAAGGTGTTGCATCTAAAAGGTTTACAACACTTGGATCAATACTTGAAACCATACCTGTATTTTTAAAATCAAAATCTTTATTTTTACCTTCACCTATCATTTTTTTTGCTCTTATGAGTCCACCGTCTTTCCCAGAGAGTCCAACTGCTCTTCCGCCATGACTGGTGATTAAGTTAACTATTTCTTTATTAATAGATCCGCCTAAAACCATTTCAATCATATCTATAGAGCTCTCATCTGTAACTCTCATACCATCAACAAATTCTGATTTGATACCCATTTTTTCAAGGTAACTAGTAATTTGAGGTCCTCCACCATGAACTATCACAGGATGCAGTCCAACTTGTTTTAGAAGAACAACGTCTCGTGCAAAATTATTTTTAAGTTTGTCATCAATCATGGCATTTCCACCAAATTTAATAACTATAATTTTATTAGCTAATTTTTGAATATAAGGCAACGCCTCTATAAGAACATTTGCCGTTGAGGGAATATTCGCCGAGTTCTTTCTTAGTTCTACTTTCTTGTTCATAATTTTAGAACGGTAAGTCTAACGTATTATCAATTTTAAGAATAGCACTTTTGATGGCATTTTTTATGTTTTTTAGTCCGTCAACACTTGATGACTCAAATCTTAGTGTAATTTTAGGAGTAGTATTTGATGCTCTTAATAAACCCCATGACTGTTTATTCATGATCTTAATTCCATCAATAAGAGAGATAGTATAATCATCGAACGTATTTTGGTTTATAAATTTGTTTATAAATTCAAAATGATTATTATCAGAAAAATCTATATCAATTTCTGGTGTAGTGTATGTTGTGGGAAGTTTTAATAAATCTTCTATAAGATGTTCTTCATTTGATAAAATTTCTAAGAATCTCAAAAAAACATATATGCCATCATCAAAGCCATACCATTTATCATTAAAAAATATATGTCCACTCATCTCACCACCAAGCTTCGCCTTCTCTTTTTTTATTGTTTGTTTAATATATGAATGGCCAGTACGAGATTCTATTGGCGTACCATTGGAATTCTCAATTGCAGTTTTTAAATTTTTTGTACACTTCACATCATATACAATTTTTGCATTTTTCGACTTCAATAAAATTGATTTTGAAAATAATATCATTAATTCATCTGGCCAAATAACGATACCGTCTTTTTTTATAATAACAAGGCGATCGCCGTCTCCATCAAACGCTACTCCATAATCTGCATTACTTTTGTATAATCTTTTTTTAAGAGATTCGAGATTGACTTCTTTTGTTGGGTCTGGCGAACAGTTAGGAAAGTTTCCATCTACATTCATATTAATGAATTCTGCATCGATAGCAAAAGCATCTAATATTTCTTTAATTACATTCCCAGTTACTCCATTCATTGTATCTACAACAAACTTTTTATCTATATCAATAAAGATATCCTCTTTAACTCTCTCTACATATTTAGTAATTATTTGATTATTTTTTTTAACATTATATTTTTTATCTTTATTGAGATTTAAATAATTATTATTAATCCAGTCGAATAGTGCATAAATATCTTTGTCAAATAGTGGACTATCATCAACTACCATTTTAATACCGTTATAATATTTCGGATTATGACTACCTGTAATCATAAAGCCATTCGGTATTTGAAGGGATTTAGTTGCAAAATATAATAATGGTGTTGGTAACATACCGCAATCTATTACATCTATACCGCCTTTCACTAACCCAGCTATTAATGACATTTTAATCTCAGGACTACTGATTCTGCCATCCATTGCAACAACTGCTTTTTTCACATTTTGAATTTTATTGGCAAGCGCTAATCCAATATTAAATGCTGTATCTTCATCAAAATCAGAAGGATAAATACCTCTAATATCATATGCTCTAAATATATTTTTTTTAATAATATTATTTTTTTCCTGATGACCCAAAGCCGCTATCTCCGCGTTTAGTAGATTCAAAATTCTCAACAATTTCAAATTTTGGATGTTCTATCTTTATAAAAATCATTTGTGCAATTCTATCTAGTGGATTAATAACGTAATCTTCCGTACTTCTATTCCAACAAGATATCATCAACTCACCTTGATAATCAGAATCTATTAGACCAACTAAGTTACCCAATACAATACCACTCTTGTGGCCAAGACCGGAGCGAGGTAACAATGTGGCAGCATAATCTTTATTTTTAATAAATATTGATAAACCTGTTGGTATTAAGGATACTTCATTAGGTTGAAGCGTAATTTTTTTATTTATTGCCGCTCTTAAGTCAACGCCAGCTGATCCCTCAGTTGCATACATTGGCAAATCTTTTAATATATTATTAGTAATTTTTACTTGAACTTTATCTAGCATTTTTAATTCTAATTAAAGACTTTTTGATAATTTCAGAAATTCTATTAATTATAACTTTAGCTAATTCTTTCTTTGTATTCATTGGTATTGAAGTAATATTTTCATTATCAATGATTACTATTTTATTATCATCTGACTCAAAACCAATTCCTTTTTGATGGTTAGCTTCGTTTGCTATAATCATATCAATATTCTTTCTCTTTAATTTATCCTTGGCATTGTTTATAATATTTTTAGTTTCTGCTGAAAATCCAACCGCAAATGTTTTAGGACTTTTGTTTTTAGCAGCTTTTAAAATATCTTCTCCTCTAACAAGATTTATTATCAGATTTCCATCTCCACTTTTATGTTTTTGCGAGGATATATTTGAAGGCTTGTAGTCCGAGATAGCTGCAGCTGATATAAAGATGTCATAATTATTTATTCTTTTTAATATTTCATCTAACATTTCTGAAGATGTTTCTATATTCTTTACATCAATACCTTCTGGTTTATCTAATTTTACAGGCCCGCTTATTAATTGAACATCAGCTCCCAAATCTCTCGCATACTCCGCTAAAGCATACCCCATCTTACCTGAGCTATAGTTGCTTATAAATCTAACTGGATCAATCGGTTCTCTTGTAGGACCCGCTGATACTAAAACTTTAATACCTCCTAAAACTTTGACTCCTAAGGACCCAATCATTTTCTCAACTATTGAGTCTGGTGACATCATTCGCCCGTAACCTATATCTCCACAGGCATGCGTGCCATAATCAGGACCAATTATATGAAATTTATCAATTGATAAATTATTTAAATTATCCTGTAGTACTTCGTTGTCCCACATATTAGGATTCATCGCAGGTGCCAAGTAGATTTTTCCTCTGAAGGCTAAGCAGGTAGTAGATAAAAGATCATCACCTAGACCATTTATAATTTTATTAAAAGAATTAGCAGTGCATGGGGCTACAAGTATCATATCAGCCCATTTTGAAACATCTAAATGTAGAAAATGTTCATCAGATTCATTTTCGTCTATTAAAACTTTATTATTTGAAATACACTCAAGCGTTTTTTCTGTAATAAATGATGTAGAAGCTTTGGTCATTATAACTTTAACATGAGCACCCAAACTAATTAGTTTACTTATAAGCTCTACTGCCTTGTATGCAGCAATGCTTCCAGTGATGCCCACCAGAATATTTTTATTATTTAAGCTCTTCACAGCATACATTCTCTAGCGTATTTAATATATTATCAATATCTTTTTTCGTATGATCTGCAGTTAATGTGATTCTAATTTTATCATGGTTTTTAGGAACCGTTGGATATCTTATAGCTTGAACAAGAATCCCATTTTTTAAGAACTTTTGTTTAGTTTTTATAACCAAATGAGGGTTACCAATAGTAATCGTCTTTATAGGAACCTGTGATAAATTTATTGGCAAATTTTTTGTACGACACTCTTTATTAAAGTAGGATATATTTTTATGTAATTTATTATATTTTCTTTTATCATTTACTAAAATCTTCAGACTTTTCCTCGTTGCGTCAATTATACATCTTGGTAATGCCGTAGAATAAATATACGGCCTTCCTTTTTGCACAACCATTTCGATTAAATCTTTGCTGCCACATATAAATGCTCCTATTGTCCCTACTGCTTTTCCAAATGTTCCCATATATGCATCTACACTAGATGGTTTTATATTAAATAAAGAACATGAATTTTCTAGTAGCGAATTTTTGTTTTTTGTATCTGCAATGGCAAAACCATGTGCATCATCAATAAACAAGGGTGCTTTGTACTTAATTTTAAATTTATAATGATTTTTAATATTTGTAATATCACCAGTCATGCTGAATACTGATTCACTAAATATAATATTATTTGAACTATTTTCTAAATGTTTTGCTAGTAAGCTATCGTCAAGATGTTTATATCTATTTATGTTTATTTTATTTAACTTAGAAGATTCAATAATCGAATTATGCGACTCCTTGTCTTGGAGTACATTTATTTTTTTTTCAAAAATACTTAAAAGACAAAGATTAGCCATATATCCGCTATTAACTATAATACAACTTTCAACTCCTAAATATTCACAAATTTCTTTTTCAAGATAGTGATGAGATTTACTGTATCCAGTAATTAAAGGCGATGAACCAGTGCCTATCCCATGGAGTGTAGCAGACTTAATTAATTCTTTGATAACATCAATATTTTTAGACATACCTAGATAGTCATTACTAGAGAAAGAGGTTACTACTTTATTGTTTAATTTTATTTTAGTAGAAGTTTTAGATTCAGTTATATCTCTTGCTCTATAATAACCAGAAGAGATGATATTTTTTATTTGATTTTTGAATGATATCAAAACTAGATAGTTTTAATGCTAAGTTTTTCCAATAAACTTCTATCATGATTTATAGAAGAATTTTTTGTAGTGAGCAACTCATCTCCATAAAATATCGAATTAGCTCCTGAGAAAAAACAAAGTGACTGCATCTCGTCATTCATTGTATCTCTACCCGCAGATAATCTTACATAAGTTCGCGGCATAGTAATTCTAGTAATAGCTATGACTCTAATAAAATCAAAGTTATCTACATTTTCATTTTCTGAATATGGCGTGCCATCAATCTTAACTAGTTTATTCATTGGCACAGATTCAGGTTGTTCATCCATATTGCATAGGACTTCAATAAGTTTTAATCTGTCAATATTTTCTTCGCCTAATCCTAATATGCCACCAGTGCATACTTTTATTCCGGCACTTCTCACATAACTTAGGGTATTGAGCCTATCTTTATAGGTTCTTGTTGATACTACTTTACTGTAATATTCTTCAGAGCTGTCGAGATTATGATTATAGTAATCTAAACCACATTCTTTTAGGCTTTCTGCTTGTTCCTTTTTTAACATACCTAAAGTGAGACATGTTTCCAAATTAAGTTTTTTCACAGCCTTAACCATCTCTTTTATCTTTTCTAGATTGCTGTCATTAAGATTTCTCCAAGCAGCGCCCATACAGAATCTAGATGCTCCAGAGTCTTTTGCTGTTTGAGCTTGCTTAATTACATCATCTACAGAAAGAAGTTTTTCAATTTCAACATCAGTATTATATTTAATGCTTTGAGAACAATACTTACAGTCCTCTGGGCATCCACCTGTTTTAATAGACATCAGCGTTGATACTTGAATTTTATTTGGATCGTGATGTTCTCTATGAACTGTATGAGCTTTATATATTAAGTCATTAAAAGGTAATTGATATAATTTTTTTATATCATCAAGTGTCCACTTATTATTTTTTTTACTCATAAATGTAGCTTAATAATAATCCAAAAAAGATTATTAATCCAAAAATATTATTATTTTCAAAAGCGGAGATGCATTGATATGGAATTCTGTTAGAAACCAGTATCTTTTGATATAAGGAGGTCATAAATGCTAAAACTAAAGACATATAAAACAAGACGCTCAAGTTATTTATGATAGCAACAATTGACAGTATTATTATTGTCACTAGTTGAAGAATAAAAGGATAATAAATATCATTATTGCCAAAAAAGATTGCTGATGATTTATTTCCTATTTTGATATCGTCTTTTTTATCTGCTATTGCATAGTATGTGTCATAAGCTACAGCCCAGGATATTGTGGCAAAATACAGAAGAATGCATGATAAATTTACTTCACCAAGTTGAGATATATAAACCATTGGTATACTAGAACCAAATGCTATACCTAGTATTAATTGAGGCATTTTGATAAATCTTTTTGAAAAAGGATAGATTATTAGTAATAAAAATGAAATTAAAGCATAAATAAGTATATCCAGTCCTATCATTAAAAGAAGTAAAATGCAGAGCGAGATGAGTGCTATAAAGAGAAGAACTGCTTCATTAGAGCTCACTTTCCCTGAAGCTAGCACTCTCTCTTTTGTTCTGATTACCTTAGAATCAATATCTCTATCAAAATAATCATTAATTACACAGCCCGCTGATCTCGTTAATACAACACCTATTAAAAATAATAACAAATAAATAAAGTTAGGTTTTCCATCTGACGAAATTAAAAAAGCCCATAACATTGGCCACATCAATAAATAAATACCTATGGGCTTATCGAGACGCATCAAATAAAAATAGTTATTTATCTGTTTAAACATATTCTATATTTTTCCGTCAAGGCCCATTTGATAATATTTATGTACTAGATTATCTTGGTTTTCTAGTAACCAATCAATGGATGGCTCATTATTCATAGCTTTTTTAATTGCTTGGTATGTTGCTTTTCTATGTATATCAAAAAGTACCTTATGGTCCAAGTTATCATCTTTTGATACACTAGGATTAAGCCAAACAGAAACTATAATACCAAGGTCATTCGCCTTATTTTTATCAATCGTTCCATCTCTCACAGAATCTAAAACCCCATTCGCAATTGCACCCTGCACAGTTCCCATTAGAATATTTGTATATCTTGTATTATCAACAGAAACCTTGCTAACCATCAGTGTGGCTGGTTTAACCATAATATCAGTATTCATTATTGCTAGAACTTTAGAATGTCCTTTTGCTTGATCACCCAAAAGATTTGCGAAAGCCGTCCCAAAAGGGCCATCTAATTCTCCAATAATTACCTCGGGTTCAGCAGCAGTACCTGGAGGGCCACCTGCTACTAATGACTCACCTACTCTCATTGTTATTTTTTCACTCATTTCTACTCCTACATTTAATTTTTTGACTATGATATAGTTTTTAAGTAATTATTTAAACATACATTATGATAAGAAAATTTAAAACATATACGCCCAAGTTAGGAAAACGTGTTTTTGTAGATGAGCAAGCGAGTGTAATCGGAGATGTATCTATAGGAAATGACTCTAGTATATGGCCCCAGACCGTTGTAAGAGGGGATATTAACCCAATAACTATTGGTCATAGGACTAACATACAAGATGGTAGCATTGTACATGTTACCCACAAAAGTGAATATTCCAACGGGTATGAGTGTCATATAGGATCAGATGTAACGGTAGGCCATGGCTGCATTATTCATGCGTGTGTCATAGAGGATATGTCATTGATCGGTATGGGTAGCGTTATTCTTGATGGTGCTAAAATAAAATCAAACATCATAATTGGTGCTAAATCTTTGGTTCCATCAGGTAAATGTTTGGAATCAGGATATTTATATATAGGTTCACCATGTAAACAAGTAAGACCTTTAAAAGATTCCGAGATTAATTTTTTAAAGTATTCTGCTACACATTATGTAAACACAAAAAATGATTTTTTAGATAATTCTTAGCTTACTTTCTAAATTTTCAGTGTTTGGAGTAACTTTATTCCATATGATGAATGAACGCCTCGCTTGCTCTATTAGCATTCCGAGTCCATCGTAACAAGTTTCTATATTATGATCACAAGCCCATTTTTGAAAATGTGTCTTTTTTATACTATAAAATAAATCATAACAAATTGATGATTTTTTTAGAATATTATTCGGAATAATAATTTTATGATTAGACATACTAATAGGTGTAGTGTTAATTATTAAATCGTAGCTATCACCGGGATTATGTAGTTTGAGATTATTCGTATTAAAAAAAGCAATCATTTTATCTGCATTACTCTTAGTTCTATTTAATATTGATATTTTCGAATTATTAGACTGTTTTATAAGTACGCTTGTAATGCTCATAGCTGAACCACCAGCTCCTAAAATTAATATATTTGAATTGTTTATATTAATATTCTTTCTTTTTAAATCATCTACTAAACCTAGTCCATCAGTGTTGTAACCTATGATTTTATTTGATTCATATTTCAACGTATTAACACTTCCACACTGTTTAGCAGTCTCATCTAAAGTGTCACATAATTCATACGCATCAGTTTTAAAAGGTATAGTAATATTTAATCCCAAGCCATTATCAATAAAGAAACTGTTTATGGTTTTTTTTAAATTATTTTTTGTAGATAATATTTTCCTGTATGAAAAATTTTTAAGTTCAAATTGTGAAGCAAAGTAATTATGTATATCCGGAGACATACTATGATTAACAGGATTACCTATGACGGCAAAATTCAATTTAACCATTTTGCTGCTTCTTTTGCGTAATACGTAAGAATTGCTGATGCACCCGCTCTTTTAATTGAAGTAAGAGTTTCAATCACAATCGACTTTTCATCAAAAACTTTACTTTTAGACGATGATTTGATCATTAAATATTCACCGCTGACATGATATGCGAATATAGGTACTTTAAAATAATTTTTAATATTAGAAATAATATCTAAATTTGGTAATGCAGGTTTTACCATTACTAAATCTGCTCCTTCTCTGAGATCCAAATCTATTTCTCTTAGAGCTTCATTAGTATTTGAAAAATCCATTTGATATGTTTTCTTGTCGGCTTTTCCTAAAGCTGAAATTGTACCAAGAGCATCTCTGAAAGGCCCATAGTAACTAGATGCATATTTCGCTGAGTAGGATAATATTTTGGTATTAAAAAATTTATTATTTTCTAAATTTTTCCTTATCACCTTAACACGTCCATCCATCATATCTGATGGCGCTACTATATCTGATCCACTTAGAGCATGACTTAGAGCTTGTTTTACTAAAACATCATTTGTTTCATCATTAATTATATAACCATTACTATCTACAATTCCATCTTGTCCATGGGATGTATACGGGTCTAAGGCAACGTCACTAATCACTATAAAGTCTGGGAACTTATCTTTAATTTTTTTAATACATGTTTGTATTAGCCCATTCATATTAAATGCTTCTTCAGCTAGTAAAGATTTATTTTTTCTAGAAATTTTTGGAAATAATGCTGCTGCTATAATTCCACTATCTTTTAGCTTTTTAATTTCTTTAAGCATATTATCAGCAGAGTGTCTATATATGCCGGGTAGAGACAATATCTTTTCTTGTTTTCCCTTCCCATCAACCACAAATATCGGTTGAATTAGGTTTTCAGGAGATAACGATGTTTCCTTAACTAATCTTCTAATACCACCAGTGTTTCTCAATCTTCTCATTCTTAAAGAAGGAAACGTTTGTTTAGATAACTTTTTCATTGGCCTTTTCATTTTAAGAGAAGATGATATATTAATCTATCAAGTTTTAACATATGAGGTATATTGATGAGAATTTGGCATGAAAACTATACACTTAAGCATGTAATTGCCCTGAGAGATAATAATTTAAACAAACATTTAGGGATTAAATTCACTGAAATAACAAAAGATAGTATATCTGCAACCATGCCAGTTGAAGATATTACAAGACAATCTCGAGGTATATTACATGGCGGAGCATCTTGTGTGCTAGCTGAGTCTCTTGGTAGTATAGCTTCTAACCTTTGTTTGGATATGAAAAAACAAAAAGCTGTAGGACTAGAATTAAACGCAAATCATATCAGGCCAGTTCGCTCAGGATTAGTAACAGGTGTAACTAAGGCAGTTGCACTAGGAAGGTCCGTACATGTTTGGAACATAGAAATTTATAATGAAGCAGGAAAAATTAATTGTGTTTCAAGGCTGACAACAGCCATAGTAGATTTGAAAGAAGATGAAAAAGAAAAAAATATTAAACTTGTTGATGAACTACTTTCTAGCTAGAGAAAACATCTTCAATAAATTACTTTCATAAGAATCAAAATTATATTCATTATTCCATGACACTTTTGGCGGCATTGACATTAGTATTGATTCTGGCCTGCCACCCGACTGTAGACCAAATGTTGTACCTCTATCATAAAGCAAATTAAATTCAACATATCTACCTCTGCGATATAATTGAAAAGCTTTTTCTTTTTTGATGAATTTGATATCTTTTTTTCTATTAAATAAATTTGAATAAGTCCCAAGAAATGTTTCAGCACAGTCTACCGAAAAGTTTTTACATGTTTCATAATTAGGTTTATTCATTTGATCATAGAATATACCACCAATGCCTCTTGGCTCATTGCGATGAGGCAAAAAAAAATATTTGTTACAATTGTCATTATATTTCTTATATAAATCTTTATGATATTTGTCGCATAGATCCGATGCTGATTTTTTCCAATATAAAACATCACTTTTATTAATAAAATAAGGCGTTAAATCAAAACCTCCTCCAAACCACCATATTTCTTTACCTTTGACAGTAGCTTCAAAAAATCTAATATTCATGTGTGCGCAAGGAACTTTAGGATTATTTGGATGAATTATCACTGAAACCCCAGTAGCACTAAATCTTTTTAATCCCTTAATACCTGTTTTTTCTAATGCGCTTGTTGGTAGTTTATTACCAATAATACTTGAAAAATTTACAGCTGCTTTTTCTAAATATTTATTTCCAAAAATTTCACAGCTTGTTCCGCCTCCACCCTGTCTGTGCTTCCAGTTAGTTTTTTTATGACTTGATGATTTATCAAGACTCTGAATTCCATATATAATTTTCTTCTGAACAATTTTAAAAAGTTTTGATATTTCTTTTGATTTCATTTTTCTATTTTCTTAAAATCTCATTAGTAACAATATTTTTAATTACCGAAGGTCTATCCATCTTACCTAATTTACCTTTAACGATACAATCAATTTTACTATCAAATAAATATTCTATAGTCTCTAGGTTGTTTACATATTCTTTTTTAGAATAATTTGCACTAGTTGATATAATGGGACCATTTATATTCTCACATAATTCTTTTATTATAGGATGATTTGTAACCCTTACAGCGACCAAACCATTATTACATAACCATGCAGGACAAAGTTCACTTGATGGCACTATCCAGGTTATAAAGCTTTTTCGATTGATATCATTATTTTCAAGATAATCTTTATTAATTATATTTATAAGATATTTAGTATCTGAGCAAATTATAATAAAACTTTTATCTTTCGCTCTACCTTTAACAGCAAATACTTTGGAGACACTTCTCTGGTTAAAAGGATCACACCCTAAACCGTATATTCCTTCCGTTGGATAAATTACAATACCGCCTTTTAGGATAACTGCTGCTGCTTCCGGAGGACTAAGTTTTGGTATCATTTTTTAGTACGAGTCCTCCTAGCTCTTTTTTTAGGAGCATTTTTTATCATCT
>ERZ1046876.1635-NODE-1635-length-14633-cov-7.711757_pt1 | contig 14633 bp, 18 predicted proteins | sample MGYA00383094_ERZ1046876 | MGnify/ENA primary metagenome ERZ1046876 (study PRJEB29581, sample SAMEA5548364) | metagenome | biome: marine; feature: coastal; material: water | depth 50 m | study: Short-term variability in the microbial, nano- and picoplankton...
CAACGACGCCTACCACAACAACAACGACGCCTACCACAACAACAACGACACCTACTACTACAACAACGACAAGTAGTACAACAAGCAGCACGACAAGCACTACAACAACGACGCCTACTACAACAACAACGACGCCTACTACAACAACAACGACGCCTACTACAACAACAACGACAAGTAGTACAACAACAACGACGCCTACTACAACAACAACGACGCCTACCACAACAACAACGACGCCTACTACAACAACAACGACAAGTAGTACAACAACAACGACACCTACCACAACAACAACGACACCTACCACAACAACAACGACACCTACTACAACAACAACGACAAGTAGTACAACAACGACGACACCTACTACAACAACAACGACAAGTAGTACAACAACAACGACAAGCAGTACAACAACGACACCTACCACAACAAGTAGCACGACAAGCACTACAACAACGACGCCTACTACAACAACGATACCTACCACAACAACAAGTGAAGTTCTTTATGATTTGATATGCCCTGGAGCTTGTGTTCCAACTGGCAGTGGAGGATCTGCAAAAACTATTAATACTGGCCTAACTAAAAACCTGTGTGAAATAGGATTAACCCATTTCCTAACACAAGTTCTTCCTTCTGGAAAACTAGTCTCCCAAGAATTATGCGAAACTACCACAACTAGTACAACAAGCAGCCCGACAAGCACTACAACAACTACTCAAAGAGGTTGGGTACATGTTGATTGTGGGTGTTTTGAAGGTACAGCTCAACACGCATTTGCCACAGAGGATGAATGTAATATTGAAAAAGATAAGCTGATAAGTATTGTTTTAAATCCAAATGGTAAGATAACTCACGATGGAAACCTAAACAATTATTATTCTTTGTGGTGTTTGCATTTCCCACAATGTTGCCCGGGAGCTACTAAGCCTCCCGTCCAAACAACATTAGGCCCAGGCACTCCAAGCGGACCTACTATCGATCTGAGTCTTGGCGGCATGATCGTAGATGTTAAAAAACTGCATGACGACTCCAGTTTTAATATCGATGCACCTCTTGGTACTGCTGGTATACGAGGATAATGAAGTACTTTATCTTTAGGGGTTGCGAAGGTTTTGGTGATCGATTACAATGTTTATCTCAAGCAATACAATATTGTTTTACGTCTGGTAGAATATTAGTAATTGATTGGCGAGACCGTCACTGGACACAGGAAAAATGTCATAGTATATATGAATATCTAACAATCAAGAACATAAAAACAATTGATATAAAAAATTTCCTAGACAATCATTATCACAAAAAACTTTCTATATTTAATGAAGAATGGAGAGATAAAATATCGCAAGAAAACACAATGAAGTATATGTATAATGAAAAAATGAGTTTACCTGGAAAAAATAAAATTTTACAAAAAATAATAAAAAAAGAAGTAAAAGATTTCGCCGAAGATATTGTTGTTTATAACGGCGTATTTTTTAGAGTTTGGAATAAAACATTCTTAAATTTTATCACTTTTTCTAGTAAGGTATATGATTTAGTTGAGGAGGTTTACAAAAAAACAAACATAAAAAAAAAGAATATATCTGCATTCATATTAGAGCAACTAGTAAGAACTGGAGGGAAAGCAAAAACATTAACAAAAGATTATCTGATAGAATGCATGAAAAATTTCCAGATCAATCTAAATACTTTGAGTACATTCACGATCAAGTAGAAAATATAAAAGAAGATTTACCAGTAATGGTAGTTTCTGACTGTATTAATACTGCAAATGAATGGATTTCAATTTACAAAAAAGGCGAGGCTGTAAGTAATATTAATATAGAAACCCAAAAAAAGTCAGGAGTTCATTTAGTTGATTTAAAGGACAATAAAGAAATCTCAAAGCACGAATTAAACCTTTTATGTTTAAGGGATTTTTGTTTAATGATCAACGCGAAAGAAATTGTAAGTGATGGTATATCTTTGTATTCTAATATGGCTAAGAGACTTAAATGATTAACCATAAGCATAAATTAATATTTATACATATTCCAAGAACTGGGGGAACAAGTATTGAGAGAGCTTTATGTGGGCGGGACTGGTTGAATATTCATGCTCCAAGCAAGCATTTAACCGCGCATACTGCAAAAAAAATATATTCTGAATATTGGGATGAATATTTTAAATTTACTTTTGTACGTAACCCGTGGGATAGGATGGTATCTTTATTAAAGTATGGACAATTTTATGGGGTATCTTTAGATATTCAAGATATAATTCGATCTGAAAATTATTTTATGTATTTTAAAAAAATTGAATATGATAAAAGGTATTTTAATGAGAATCAATTTAATGACTTTAATACTATTAATGAATCTGTATACCAAAATATATTTGGGGTGGAAATGGATTTTATTGGTAAGTTTGAAAACCTCGAAGAAGACTTTTCAGAAATATGTTTAATAAATAATATTATTAATAAAAAATTACCACATGTAGAAAAGAGTCATCACAGAAAAAATTATAATCAGTATTATGATTCTGAATCAATTCAATTAATAGAAAAAAAATATAATAAAGATATAAAATTATTTAATTATGAATTCTAATAAAATAAAATTAGTGCACCCCAAGCCAATGATTTCTGGTTTTTTTTCTTATTGCTCGGTATACTTACATCAAATTATAGAAAATATAAAAAAGGGAAATAAATGTAATAATATTGAATTAGGAGAGTTTGAATTTTATAAAGAAAATAAAAAAGATAAAGTATATGAAAATTTTTTTAAAGAAAAATCCGGCGATATTAACTTCAGGGACACACAAGGATTAGATTTTCCTTTATATGCGAATCGTATTTTCTATAAACAGTCAGACTTTTTAGGTTTAGGAGAAATAGTAGAAAAATGGTTTACCCCTAAAGACGAAATTCAAATAATAAAAAATAAATTTATTATTGATTTAAACTTAAAATTAGAAGAAACATTAGCTTTATATTACAGAGGTACGGACACTCAAGCTGATAGATCTATTACTCGATATGATTATATAGCTAAAAAATCTAAAGAAATTTTAAGTAAGAATCATATAAAAGTAGTTTTTTTACAAACTGATGATAAAATGTTTGAGGATTATATTATATCGTGTGGTATAAAGCAAAAAATTATTAAAATAAAAGAAATACCTTCAAGTTATTCTAATAAGGGATATCATTTTACAATAAAAAACGATAAGATTGAACATACTAAAAAGATGCTAGCATCTACTTTACTAATGTCTGAATGTAAATATGTTGTCTGTAACTCTAGTAATGTTTCTAGGTGGATATTAGTGTACAGAAAGAAGAAGGAGGGTTACTATCAATTTTTAAGAAACAAATGTTTGTAAATTAATTTTTAAGAACTCCTAGTAAAACTCGACAGTCTTTAGCGGAAATATCAGAGAAATCACTCCAGGTTTTAATTACATCAGTAGATATTGAAACTTTTTTAGATTTATGAAGGTCTCTAAGTAATGGCAGAAATTCTTTGTAGTCTGACACTCCATGGGATTCTTTTAATTCTTTTTTAAGGAATCCTAGAGGTGATAAATCATTAGTTCCTGATTGTGTTTGTTTTTTATTGTCAGACTTGTCAATTTCATCATCACCAACAATGTGAACATTAAGAAAATTTCTAACGCACCTAACAAAAGCTCTATTACAAGCTATAGTTTCTAAAAACTTTTTAGCAAAACTATTTGTGTTATCTATAGTTGCATTTGCGGAATCTTGAAAGACGACAGGGTTTCCGTTTGTTTCGTAATTACCAAAGAATTCCATAGAGCATGTAACGGCAACATGATCTATTTCACATTTAACAAAATCATAAGTGATTGACTTAAAACCCCTTAACCTAGCGAGCTCTTTAATTCCACTTAACTTAATTAATAATTGATGATCAGCTAAGCCTTCAATGGATCGGGGGCAGTCTTTTTTTCTTAAATCAAACCAAGATCTATTGGGAAAAAGGTGCTCATCTTTAATCATAACCCTCCAGTCAACGGAGCCATCTTCGCTAAATTTATATTGAATATTTTTTAAAAGCCCATTATCATCTCTAATAAAACTAGAAGGGCCTGTTGAATTATTTATTTGCTTTATTTTAGCCATAAGTAAATCATACTACAAAAAGGAATTCAAGTCAAGTGTTTTTTTTGTAAACTCTGCAAAATGGTAGGTCTTCCATGAACTCTTTAGAATATTTTACTTCTTGAGCATTGAGGCCGGATTTTATGGAAGAATATGAATTATATGCTTTCCCTTTAAAAATTATATTTCTTTTGCTTAAAAATTTTAAATCACTATAATTTCCGTCATTTAATGATTCTTTATTAAGTGATCCAAATTCACGAACTTGGTAATCTAGGAAATTTAATCTAATCTTTGCGATGTTCTTTTTATCTTGAGTTAATAAATTTATGGGTTTGCCTGCCCCCTCCATATCAAAAACTGACTCCAGTGAGGTTTTGTTATCAATGAAGTATGTAATGGATGTTATCTTCTGAGATAATTTCTTAAGAAGATTAAGCGGAATAGATTTATCTGTAACTATATTGAAAGGTTCTATTGAGGAACAAGCGTCTAGAAATTTTAAATCAAAATTTTTATCCATTCTAACATTTAATATACCATCAACATTGATATTATGAGGCGAGAAATCTCCTGGAACTAAATCTACTATAGTTTGATTGTATTCAGAGCCAATAAATACTGTTTTTATTTTATTTAAATCATGTTTGATATTTAATAGATCTAATATTTTGCAAGCTATAACCTCAGGATGTATTGAATTTATAGTCTTAGGATTTTCAGTATCACTAAAAGTAGGTTTTTGCTTTGAGGTTGAATTAATTATAGAACAATTATTATCTGACCAGTAAGGTTTCTCTAATTCAATAAAAGTATTCCTTGTTGGGCAAACTGTGGGGATATTAAACGCACTACTAATATGAGATGTATAATTAAAGTTTCCAAAATAAGCTTTAGATTTAGAAATTAAATAATTTAATTGAGAATTATTAAGGCTCCTATAGTCCTTAGTGTAATATAGTGGTGGAAGTTTCGAGTTACCAACTTCAATAATAGATGTTTTATTTTCTTTCAAATATGGGTTTATATGAAAAATAACATCATTGAGATAATCATAAGTATTAGATTGAAAATCTGATTGCTGGGAAACACAAATAAAGTTGTTATCTATAATGGGATAGTAGGATTTATGTATATAAGGCTTCTCTATTTTTGAGCCACAAGATAACGCTAAGCTTTCTAATTTATGCATAATCTATATTATAATCTATTGTATGTTTATTTCCATGAATATAATTAAAACTCTTTGATGTATTAGTGTGGGGCATCAACACAAAATCAAAAAAACCTTCATGAGGACCTTTTCCTTCACCCCACATAGCATCATCCATCACAGGGTCATAATTTAAGAATTTGTAAATATAAGGATTACCAAAAAGAATTTCTTCATTTTCTTTCTGAGATGCAAAATATATATTGTGTTCAGGATGTTTGTCTTTTATATATTTCAGTAAACATGTTGAATTTAATACGTCAGTGGGGCTACCTGGCATTGAAAATAATATACGTTTTCCTTTGTCATCCTTACCTAAAACTTCTTCAAATGAAATTACATTATTTGCTTGATTTTCTTCTATTGCTGTTTTAATAAAGAATTTATAAGCGTCTTTATGGGTTAAATCTGAATTAAGTCTATTAACCCAATTATTAACGCCTTCATTTTCTTCAGAATCTGGATCATCTATTAGTAAAATGTTTTTATATAAATCAATAATAAATAATTTATGATCGCTTATATTTGGGATTGGGTAATCAGTATTCTTTTTAACATAGGAAAAGTCAAAATCCCAGGAAGTTCTATCCATAGAATCAATTAATGATTCAAATTTAGAACATACGGATTCTATGGAACAGAAGTCTATCACAAATTCTCTTGCTTTTTTGCCTATTTTTGATAATTCTTTTTTAGGTAAATTATAAACATAGGATAACTGTTTAGTTATACTTTTAGAGCAGGTTGATGCCTTAATGAATTGAGTTCCAGGTTCTCTGTACTCACTCCAATCTAAGGGTAGACCACCACTCTCTTGAGAAGAATAGTCCTCACCGCAAGAATAATTAGTAACTAGAGTTACAAGTCCGGTTAATTTAGCTTCCTGAATGGGTATCTCTTGACCTCCAGAAGTAAATGGGTGGCAATAAACATCCATCAAGTTGTATATCTCATTTAATTGATCTTCGGATACCCCTCTAGTTATTTGGCTAGTTTGTTGACTTTTTTTTGAGCCGCACAAATTACAATCTAAATCCTGACCTGTAAATGGTTTTATTTCATAACGCTTACACTTATCGCAGTAGTAGGTAGTTAGGACTTTATTAGGGTCTATATTTTTTTCTTTAATTAATCTAGGTATATCCCAACCTTCCGACCAATGTGTGTGGAGTAAAAGTTTACCTTGTGATTCTGGGTTTTCCTGAAGGAATTGAGAGAATCCATCAAGTAAGTTTGGAACACTTTTTCTGAGTTGATTTCTAAAAACAAAACCTATAATGAAATCTTTTTTATCTATTTTATGGGAAGATCTAAGTTTAAACCTATTTTCATCGCTAAATCGACTAAAGTTTGAAACATCAATAGGAACAGGCATTAAGTGGGAGTTATTTAATCCTTGTTGTTTTAAAGCTTTATGAGCAAATGAGGCTTGAACTATAATATTATCTGTGTTTTTTGCAGCCTTTATATGTTTATCTAATAAAGGAACACTATCAATTGGAGTCCAGATTATAGAATTTATTTTATTCCACCAAAGCTTGGACCAAAATTCATTTAGGCCCCATATATCTTCAATACCTAAATAAATATCGGGCTTTTGTTCTTTTATTAATGCATCGATTGTATGGTGTCCGTATCCCGCCATTCTAGCTTTTTGTTGATCTGAGTTAATTTCATTAATCAACTTTGGATCATGGGGAAGAGAACCTATACATTTCCATGGTAATGTAGACAAGGAAGGGTCATTCCATTGTCTTCCGTTTGCGAATTCAACTATATCATATTTATTAGTTTTATATAAATAGGATAGGATATGCTTTGCATGTTTGCCAAATCCTGTTTTAACCCTACAGAAGTTACTGTGTATTACTATCTTTTTTTTAGCCATTAAAAATCGTATTCTTCATTATTATTTTTAACTTCTTTCTTTTGACTGTATGCTGGTTTGCTGCATAATTTACTGATTATACTTTTGCACAAAATTTTAACGCATTCAGCCTCTCCTGGTTCTAGGGGAATTTTAAAAACTTGATTACCATTACGAGTAATTACAAGCCCAAAGGCAGGCAGTGTTACTTTTTCTTCGTAAGTCTCTTTAGTTTTTTGGTTAACTTTGGTATTTGTAATTACTTTATCCCATGGGGATAGTTTGATTTGTGTTTTATTGTCTTCATAGGCGTGATAAGTATTCCAATCATATCTATTTGAAATAGCACTCACTATAGCTCCACACTCAAACTCATTGAATTTAATTGAGATATTTTTTTCTGGATCACTTTTACTTCCTGAAAATGAACCTATTCTTTTTTTATCATCCCAAGAGTGTTGGGCGATTGCATTTATAAATAAAGCTGGAGATTTATCTCTTTGATTTTCTCCCATGTAGAAACTGAAAGCGAATCCAGTATTACTTTTATTAGGTTTGTATATTTGTATGCTCATAAATCTATTTTAACGTGTTTGTTTTCAAATGTTTTTGGGTTTTTATCTGGGTGTATAGCCCCATTTCTCTCTTTAGTGTAACGCTTATAATAATTTTCTTTAAGTGGGTCTACCCCGCCGTTACCAGAAGCTCTCTCTTTTGATAGATCGGAACTCATGTCGAGCATGTCTCCTAGCTTACCTCTACTTCTTCCGGTTTTTTCTACGAATTTTTTACTATCCCATGCATCACTACTACCCGTGGCATTTAATTCGGGGGTATGCCATTGCCTATCCCACTTTATGCCATCTTCATCAATGTATTCTTTTTCGTCATTCATGTGAAAAAATAAATCAAGAACTTCTTTAGTCTTAGGGTTTAAAAATGTATAAAATGGCATTAGAAAAAAGTTATTAAAGTTTTATCTTCAAGAGTTAATGTATTGAAGCTGTTAAATCTGGCGTTTTTTTCTTTGAGTGTAGACATAAAGTTTTTGAAGTCAGATTCTTTATTTTTAATAGAAAACATATTACCTCTTAAATCTTGTCCGCCATATGTTTCGCAAAAAGAATTAAAGTCAATGCATTCGGGATTTTTATTAATAAAATTAACAGTCATTAAATCTATGTCAAATCTAAGCTTTGTGTATTTCTGTAATAAAACTGGCTGACAGCCACAATTTACATCTTTAAGGTAATTTTTAGCCTGCATTTCTGTATCAGGATACTCAGAAACCCACAAATCGTTATAAGCTTTATTGTTATGTAGTAAGTATAATACTATAGATATAGAATAAGTACTATATCTTTTATCTATTTTAAGATTCATTTTTGAATTTGTTTTTACTTAACGCTGCTTGGTATTGTATTAGATCTAAAAGAGAATCAAGGAACCAACAAAATGCTGATACTGCAAATGGATAGTATATTAAGTTTAAGTTTAAACAATAAGAATCTAAGTAAACTAGTAAGGACAGTAGTACACCAATCCAGAACCCTAAACACATAGAACATGAAAGTAGTCTTTTTAGGTATTTAGATTTAGATTTTAGATACTCCCTTGGAGTACAAAAGATATAACTATCCTTTAGTATCCAGACTAGACCTATGCAGGCTAAGAATTTTATTAACATCTTTTATTATTTTTTGTATATCTTTTTTATCTATTTGAATTGAATCATGGTAATCATCTTCAATCACAAAGTGATTACCTTTATCTGTAAATTTAGGGCAGCATGGATTACAGTGAGTTGGCCCACAAAGTATGATCGTTCTATTTAACATTATTTTTAGATAAATCTATAACTGCTTTTTCTATTAATGCAGCTTCTTCTTTTTTCATTTTTACGGAATTTCCATAATCATCTTTGATTTGAATTAGTCCTTCATCATTTATTTCAACGCTAGGACAATTAGCTTTTCCGCAACACATGAATATTTTATTTCCTTCTGGTCTCAAATAATAATCTTTTTTCATTTTTTAATAATATCTAATATATTTTTAAGGGTTTTTTTGTAAGTAAATTTATCTTTTAATAATAAGCCCGATTTATTGATTTTTCTAGCTTTTTTAATTGATTTATCAAAAGCTTCAGACATTACATTGTCTGAAATTAAATTAATAGAGCCTTGATTAAATGTGGAGCCCTTCTTAAAAAAGACCTCATCATAAGCTTCGGTAGTTTGAGTTGGTTGTATTAATATACAGTTTTTTGAATTAGCCCAATCTTTATGTGAGGTATGATCCATTACTATACTCCACTTACCTAATGCTGTAGCATTGAACGCTGGTAAATTCCAGCCTTCAGCACCACTTAACCCACTTAGATCTATATCTATTGAGTTAAGGAAATGATTAACTTCTGAATTTGTTTTTAACCTTGGTAAGAAATTCACATTCCCGATTTTTTTCCCACCTAAAATTTGATGTTTAATCCCATTCATTTGTTCGTTAGAGAAAAATGGATTATCTATACAACAAGTTAATTGATAATCGTAATTATTACCAAACTTCTTAATCCATTGATGTATTATCTGACCAGTATTCTTTCTCTTTTCAAATTTACCCATAATGCCAAAATGAATGGGTTCATTATCGTTTTCTAGATTTAGATCTAAGAAATCTTCATCAAATCCAATATTAACACAACTAACATTATCACATCCGGAGTTGTTAAAAATATCCCTAGAGTAACTGCTTGAAAAAATACAGTTATCTTGAAGTTTCACTATGGATTTTTCTACTTCAGTGGGTTGATCTAACTCATGGAAGGTAAATAGTGTTTGATGGCTTGATATCCTGGACTCAGAGCCGTTAATATGCCACTGAGATAATGTTGGTATATCTTTAGATATAGAGTTAAATCTTTCGTTAATCATGGATAAGATCCACGACTGGAAGTCTTTATCAATTAAGTCGAAAGCATCAAGGTCTACTCTTTCCCCCATGGGAAAAATTGAAACTTTCATTCCAGATTTGTACATTTCTCTCAATAAATTATAACTGACATTACCGAAACTGAGGGAGTTTAGAGAACCTTTATATATTAACTCATTCATGATCAGAAAGGAATGTCGTCTATATCCTCAAGTCCTTCCTCAACTGGGTCTATTTTAGGTTGTTTGTTTTCAAAGTTGTCCTTAGGTTTGCTTCTCGATCCATCATTGGAACCTTGATCTTCTTGACCTAAGAAATGCACTCTATCCGCGACGCAGATAAATTTACTAAATTTTTGCCCATTCTTTTCCCAGGAATTAGATTTAAGTTTACCCTCTATGGCAACCTTATTTCCCTTAGATAAGAACTTGGTGCAATTTTCAGCTTGCCTATTCCAACATTCGATGTCAATAAAGAATGTAGATTGATTTTTTGAGCCGTTATTGTAATGGTATTCATTTATTGCTATTGAGAAATTACAAACTTTGCTTTCTCCTGCATCCCTACAAACTGGATCTTTGGTTAAGTTACCTATTGCTGTATATCTATTCATTGATTTCCTTCCTTATTTTCTTCTTCATATTATTAATTGCCGAGTTATGTATGTTTATACAACCTTGTATACTCATACCTATTTTTTCACTTATATTTTTCCATGGCATTACTGAGTTGTTTTTACCGACTATATACCTTAGATTAAAAATCTTCCCCACCCTGGAATCTGGGTGTTTTTTTGTGTCGTTAATTATTAGGTTAAATATATCACTAGATTCCTCGCTAGGTTTATCTTGAGATAGTGAGAAGTATTGTATATTATCGCTCTCGACAGATACAAATTTTCTTTTTATTGATTTATTAAAAACATTCAAACATTTCCATTTAACCTCATTACCTAAATATGTACTAAATTTTGCTCCCTTTGAGTTATTAAATTTTAATGCGGCTTGATATATCTGATAATCTTTCTCTCTCACAATCTCATCTCTCAAGTTAGAGTTAGAGTTACTAGACATATACTTATTAGCTATGTCGACACATAAGGCAGAGTGCCTCTCTATTAGTATCTCTAAGCATTTTTCAGTTTTTGTATTTAATTGTATATAAGATACCAGATCGACATCAGACATAACGTTTAATTCCTTAAGTTTATTAGTGTTTTTCATTGATCAGTACTACCGAAACCTCCAGAGCCTCTTTCGCTTTCATTAATTTCATTTACATAATCTATCGATATAGGTAGATGCTTGCAAGGTATAAGTTGTGCTATCTTATCGCCCTCTTGATAGATTCTCTGGGGGTTAATTGATGACACCACACCCGATGCTTTTTTACCTCTAATGCTCCTACCTTCAACTATCTTCATGTCCTCAGGCTGAGTTATATACTTAAAACAAACCTTAATGTCTCCCCTATAGCCCGAATCTATAACTCCGACTGAGTTAGCTAAAACAAGGTTGGTCTTTATTATGCTTGACCTTGGGTACAATAACATGTAAAATTTAAAATCACCATCAATCAACTCGGGCTCAATTGCTAACTTTGTGTTATATTCTATATGAGATATGGCGGAATAATATAATCCTTGATATATTGATCCTATCACACTGGGTTGGCTTGTAGCAAATATATCGTAACCTGCATCCCCAATTCTATCAGGGTAGTTTATCTTTCCATTACTCTTAAATACTTTTAACTTCATTTATCGTTTCGGTGAATTCGAGAAAACTCCTAGATAGTGACTCTAAGCCTAAATCATTTAATACATCATAGCTTGCGTAAAAATCAGCACTTTGAATACATCCATTAATATGATTACTTTTATTATTAACCATAATAACGGTTGATAAAAGTAGATCTTTATTGAATTTACCAAATGCGAAAAATAAACCAGATTGAGCGGCTGACCTTGAGTCTAACTCATCTATTTCAAACTCCCAGTTTGCGGAAGATACGATATAACTTTCTATTTTTTCTTTCATTGTTCAAACATTCTAGCAAGAAAAACAAAATAAGTCAAGTACCAAAATAAAATACTTTGTATTTTAATTATACTATTATTTTTAATATTATTAATAAAGGATAGACATATATACTCTATACTATTATTTAATATAGACTATTATAAGGGAATAATCTATTAAGGATGGAAATAATGCGCGCTTGTGCTTTTTATATATTTAAACTAAAATAGATTAAACTTGACTTTATTGGGGTTAATACCTATAATTCAAAACATGAAATCTTGCTTTGCGATTGGTATACCAACACTGAATAGGTCAGACCTACTTAATCCTGCGTTGGACGTTTACTTCAAAAATTTACCTAATGTTAAAATATTTATATTAGACAACGGAAATCAAAATATAAAGTCGAGAAAGAATAACTTTAAAATCATTAAATCAAAAGAGAATTTAGGTGTTGCTGGATCATGGAATAAGCTTTGCACTGAAATATTTAAAGAGCATGAATACGCATTAATCTTAAATGATGATATTCAATTAGACATCCCTCAAAAAGAATTAAATGAATTCATAAAAAATAAAAAATTTGATTTAATTAAATGTCAACAACAATTTCATTTATCCTCATTCGTTTTAACTAAAGACTGCTTTAGTGAAAATCAATTTGATGAAGATTTCCATCCTGCTTATTTTGAAGATTTGGATTATATGTATAGATTAAATCTTTTAAATAAAAAAGTAGTTCAAGACAGTTTTCTAAATCCAACATCATTTGTTAATAGTGGAACTATTTCAGAAAATGGTGGCGACCCAAGTATCAATGAGAATTTTGAAGAATTACATAGAATTTATATTAGTAAATGGGGAGGCCCACCAAGACAAGAACTCTACATAACACCTTACAATAAAAATTTAAAAATAAATAAAATTATTAATATAATTGCTGTCACCTATGATCATGGTTATAAACTTAAATGTTTTATCGACAGTATTAGATCTCAAACTTCGGACAACTGGAGGCTCCACATAATACATGATGGAGAGGGTGAGCTTTACGAGTCTACAAAAAAAGATTTAACCAAGAACGGATACCTAAATCATCCCAGTATTGTTTTCTCGGCAACAAAAGATAGACATAATGATTATGGACATTCTTTGCGTAAATTAGGCTTAGAAGAACCAGCCTTTGAGTCGGATTATACAGTAATCACAAATTGTGACAATTATTATGTGCCAGAATGGATTTCTTTTTTAAATATACTAATTCATGATGATTGCGATTTTATAACATGGGACTGTGTTCACAACCATTCAGGTAATTCAGCTTTTGATAGAATTCACCCTTATGGACTTTGCAATTCAAAATTAAAAGAAGGATCTATTGATATGGGTGCTGTCGCTACAAAAACTACAATAGCTCAAAAAATTGGCTTCCACAGTAAAGAGTTCAATGGAGACTGGCATTACTTTGATAAATGTCTTGATTTATGCAGGCAAGATAAAATTAAAAAAATCCCCTCCATTCTATTTGTTCATAATTAAAATTGTGAATAACTTAGAATTTATTTCCTTGCTATATACTTGTTTTTCTGATAAACTAATTTTTTATTAAGTCTTTCTTATATTTTCTAGAAAGCTATAACCCCAAAGTGTAATATTTATTTATGGATATCAAAGTCAAAAAAAGAAACGGAAGATTAGAAAATTTCAATGTAGATAAAATCAATGCTAGCGCCCAAAGAGCTTGCGAAGATATAGAAGATGTTTCTGCTAGTGAGATTGTTCTAGATGCTCAACTCCAACTGTTTGATAAAATCACTACAAAAGAAATTGATCAAGCTTTAATATTATCGGCTAGGGAAAAGATAGAGAAAGAGCCAAACTATTCTCTTGCTGCATCTGGATTATTACTTAATAATTTATATAAAGAAGTTTTTAAGGAAGGAGTTGATTCAGATACATTTAAATTTCAGTACAGAAAAAGCTTCATACAAAATATTAAAAAGTTAGTTAAGGCTGATAGAGTTGATTCTAAATTACTTAATTTTGATTTATCTAAATTGTCTGATGCATTAAAAATAAGAAGAGATAAAAACCTTAAATACCTAGGAGCTCAAATTTTATATGATCGTTACTTTATTCGGCTAGATGACAAAGTAATGGAAGCTCCTCAATCTTTTTACATGAGGGTTGCTATGGGTTTAGCCTTGAATGAAGAAAATAAAGACGATAGAGCTATTGAGTTCTATGATTTAATTAGTAGTCAACTTTACACACCATCTACACCAACCCTTTTTAATAGTGGAACAACTCACTCACAGCTTAGTTCTTGCTACCTTAATACTTTTGATGATAGTATTGACGGTATTTTTGACGGTGCTTGGCAAGAAGCTCGCAAATCAAAGTATGCTGGTGGTCTTGGTCTCGATGTTACCCCTTTTCGTTCTACAGGTTCTCATATTCATGGAACTAACGGCATTT
>ERZ1046876.1636-NODE-1636-length-14627-cov-4.858290_pt1 | contig 14627 bp, 19 predicted proteins | sample MGYA00383094_ERZ1046876 | MGnify/ENA primary metagenome ERZ1046876 (study PRJEB29581, sample SAMEA5548364) | metagenome | biome: marine; feature: coastal; material: water | depth 50 m | study: Short-term variability in the microbial, nano- and picoplankton...
ACCCCTGCTGATAGTGCGACCGTGCGCTCGGTCTTTATCATTGGACCCGATAAGCAGTTGAAGCTGTCGATGACCTACCCCATGACGGTTGGTCGGAATTTCGCGGAAATTCTGCGTGCTTTGGATGCGCTTCAGACATCATCAAAGCACGGTGTTGCGACGCCTGCAAATTGGGAGTTGGGACAGGATGTGATTATTCCTGCGACGGTTTCGAACGAGGCTGCCATAGAGAAATTCGGAACTTTCGAAACGGTGCTGCCTTACTTGCGCAAAGCGCAATTGCCGTCCTGATTTCTAATCACCAATAAAAAGGCCCGGCGAAATGACCTGGCCTTTTCTTTGAATTTCAAAAAACGATCTTAGAAGCGGAACGTACCTGTGATCGCCACGCATGGGTAAACGCCAAACGCTGAAAGCTCGTCGTTAATGTTATTCACTTCGGCTGCAACTTCGTTTGCTGCAATTGCAGGAGCATCAACAGAGACGTTCAAGCCGCCCATACCAATCACGCCGATTTCACCGCTAAGTGTGAACGCGCGACCAATATCGCCCCCCCTCCCGCTATAACCGTAGCGCCGCAAACGAATAGTACGGGTGCGAATGTGCCGATAAATTCAGCCAATGGCTTCTTCATGATCTATCCCTTCGTTATTTTTGTGAGGGCAGATATTACTGCTTAAACATTGCAAGCACGGGGAATTATGCTGGAGGTAAACGTAAAAAGCCCCGGCGCTTCCACCGGGGCTTTCTACTATGGTTTGTTGAGCGTCGTTTAGTCGTCAGACTTTTCAGCCGCTTCTGGTTTCACTTCTTCACCAGTTGCTTGGTCAACAACTTTCATGGACAGGCGAACCTTGCCACGATCATCGAAGCCCAAGAGTTTGACCTTAACGTCCTGACCTTCTTTCAAGACATCGGACGGGTGGTTCAAGCGACGATTCTCGATCTGAGACACGTGCACAAGACCATCGCGCTTGCCGAAGAAGTTAACGAAGGCACCGAAATCAACGATCTTCACAACCTTACCGTCGTAAACCATGCCCTCCTCGGGCTCGGCTACGATGGAATAGATCATGTCGTAGGCTTTCTTGATGGACTCACCATTTGGCGAAGCAATCTTGATGATGCCTTCGTCGTTGATGTCCACTTTCGCGCCAGAGACTTCAACGATCTCGCGGATGACTTTACCGCCAGAACCGATAACTTCACGGATCTTGTCTGTTGGGACCTGCATTGTTTCGATGCGTGGAGCGTGCACAGAGAATTCCTGTGCGCCATCAATGGCTTTACCCATTTCACCGAGGATGTGCATACGTCCGTCTTTAGCTTGCGCCAAAGCTTTCTCCATGATGTCAGGCGTGATGCCTGCGATTTTGATATCCATCTGAAGCGATGTGATACCGTTCTCAGTACCAGCTACTTTGAAGTCCATGTCGCCAAGGTGATCTTCATCGCCAAGGATGTCGGACAGGATCGCATAGGAACCGTCTTCTTCCATGATGAGACCCATCGCAACACCAGCAACTGCAGACTTGAGTGGAACACCCGCATCCATCATCGACAGCGAGCCACCACAAACAGACGCCATAGAAGACGAACCGTTGGATTCTGTGATCTCGGACACAACACGAACTGTGTATGGGAAATCAGTTGCCGCTGGCAGAACCGCCTGAAGCGCGCGCCAAGCCAGTTTACCGTGACCGATTTCACGACGACCGGGAGGGCCCACGCGACCAGCTTCACCCACAGAATAGGGCGGGAAGTTGTAGTGCAGCAGGAAGTTGGATTTGAAGTTACCGTGCAGCGAGTCGATGAACTGTTCGTCGTCTCCGGTACCCAAAGTTGTGACAACAAGACCTTGCGTTTCACCGCGTGTAAACAGGGCAGAACCGTGTGTACGTGGCAAAAGACCAGTCTCGGAAACGATCGGGCGAATGGTTGTCGTGTCACGACCATCGATACGCTTGCCTGTCTTAACAACGTCACCACGCAGGATGCCAGCCTCAAGGCCCTTCATTGCGGAACCAAGGTTCGCATCGGCAAGCTGCTCTTCTGTAAGAGCGTCTTTGATCACTGCGCGAGCATCGTTGACGGCTGTCGTGCGCTCTTGCTTGTCTATGATCGCAAATGCTGCGCGCATGTCTTTTTCGCCAGCAGCTGCAACAGCGGCGGACAACTCGGAATAGTCAGCAGGTTGGAAATCAAACGGCTCTTTTGCGCAATCTTCTGCCAGATCAACGATCAAGTCGATCACAGGCTGGATTTGCTCGTGCGCAAAGTTCACAGCACCAAGCATTTCAGCTTCAGACAGCTCATATGCTTCGGATTCAACCATCATTACGGCGTCTTTTGTGCCTGCAACAACGAGGTCAAGCCGCTGCTCTGGGTTCAGACGCAGGTCCTGCATGTCGTCAACGGTTGGGTTCAGCGTGTATTCGCCATCCACAAAGCCAACGCGCGCACAGGCGATTGGGCCCATGAAAGGAGCGCCAGAAATCGTCAACGCCGCAGATGCCGCGATCATAGCGAGCGTGTCTGGATCATTGTCGAGATCGTGGGACAGAACAGTACACATCACCAAAACTTCGTTTTTGAAGCCTGGGACGAACAGTGGGCGGATCGGACGGTCGATCAAACGTGCTGTCAGTGTTTCTTTTTCGGAAGGACGTGCTTCGCGCTTGAAGAAACCACCGGGGACTTTGCCCGCAGCATAATATTTTTCTTGGTAATGCACGGTCAAAGGAAAGAAATCCTGACCCGGCTTTTGTTTCTTGGCAAAAGTCACAGCCGCCATAACGGATGTTTCACCAAGAGTGGCGATGACGCAGCCATCTGCCTGACGCGCAACTTTGCCCGTTTCGAGTGTCAGCGTATCATCGCCCCACTCAATTGATTTTTTCGTAACGTTAAACATATATCGTTTCCTAGTTGGAAGCACTCCCGGCGTTCCGGGTCTTCCGTTCATATAGTGGCCCGATTGCCACCGGCCCCTTCCATCGTTTTGTGCGCCAAGGCCAAAGCGTCACGTCTCAGATACGGCGCGCTTACAGTAAATTTGTGCGTTTGGGAAGAGGTCAGCTACTTGTCTTAAATGAACTTTGGCGGAGCAGCGCCTGCTTTAACAACAGGTTCAAGACCCATGCTAAGGCCACGGCCAATGCGATGGGCAAGCGTTGACCAAGCCTGCGCAATGTTCGGCTCTAAATTCTGCGCGAGCGTTTCGTCAAAAAGGGCGAGCCAGATGGGGAAATGATTCGCATGGACGTTACCAGCCGCTTTGTGAATTTGCATTGGATTGCCGTTGTATGAGCGTTCTAACAAGATTGCGTTACGCCAAAAGCGCGTGACCTTCGCTTCGTGAATAGGCCAAGCTTTCACGTGCAATGCGAACACAGGGCCAAGTGTTTCATGCGAACGAACTTTTGCATAAAATGCTTCAGTCACACGTTCGATCTCATCTGCCGTTATGTCGAACCGTGCGAGCATTTAGACAACGATGATCCATACCACGATCAAAGCGATCACAAGATAGATTAATGTATTAATCATCCATCGGATCAAGGCCGCGTCCCCTGTAGGATTAACGCCCAAACGTTCGCAGATCTTCGTGCCAGGCCAAAGGATCATATCAGCAATTTTCATGAGTCTATTCCTAAATAAGTATTTTAGACACGGATTAAATAGATGTTTTTAATACGTATTGCAAATGCTAATTATGTACTCATACAAATAGACAAATTTTCAGATTAAGCGTTACGTATCTTGATCGCACTGACCGCGTATGCGCTGGAAAAGTTGTCGACGTCTCAAATTGCGCGGATGTATGGGATATCAGAAAACTACCTTGCGAAGATCGCAACCCAACTTTCTAAGGGCGGTTTTGTGGTGTCAGAAAGTGGCCGCGGCGGTGGTTTGACGTTGGCTGTGCTGGTTGTCGACATTTCGATTGGCGCAGTTCTGCGCGCCTTGAAAAAAATGAACCCGTCGCGGAGTGTTTTGGTTCCAACACCTCATGTGCGATCTTGCCCACCTGTAGTTTGCGCGGCCCGTTGCTTGAGGCGCAGGAAGCGTTCTTTGCTGCTTTAGTTGGCTATTCGCTTGCGGATGTCGCCAAGGCGAAAGGGTATTTGAAGGATCTAATAGCCGTTTAGATCAACACAGTGGGGCCATCCGTACTCCGCACTGATTGCACAAAAAAACACCCGCCTCAAAAAGAGACGGGTGTTTCTAATTCGACGGTAAGAGCTGGCGCTTAGCGACGCAGGCCCAAACGTTTGATCAAGTCTTGGTAACGTGCTTCGTCTTTCGCACGTGCGTAGTCCAGAAGCTTACGGCGCAGAGCGACCATCTTTAGCAGGCCACGGCGACCATGGTTGTCTTTTTTGTGTGTTTTGAAGTGCTCTGTGAGTGTCGCGATGCGCGAGGACAGGATCGCAACTTGTACTTCTGGTGAACCTGTATCGCCTTCTTTGGTGGCGAATTCTTTCATCAGACGTGATTTTTCTTCAGGCGTAATCGACATCGGGGTCTCCTTTAAGAGATAAGAGTGAATGGCGCAGGCCGGGATATCGTCCAGCAAGGCCCATGGAGAATCGTCTCATTTCGACAAGAGACAGGCGCGTTTAGGTCAGATTAGATCGAAAAGAAAGCAAAAAACATGCGCAAAGCTACCCTTGTCCAACAAAGCTGATGTCAAACAGCGTAGGCGCGTCACCCGTCACTTCGGCAAGCGTGGTGCCGTTTGCTTGGATTAGCCAGCGGTCTGCTTGTTCTGGATCGCTTGAAATGCTCACCTCGGGTTCCACGTCGACTGCTTCATAGACAAGCACCAAAGCGTCCTGCCCGCTTTTAAAATCCCAGATTCGCGCTGCCCCGTCCATGTTAGTGTTCAACACGATTGCATCCGCGCCTAACCCGCCGGACACCTGATCGTCTGCCCCCGCGAAGATCGTATCATCGCCATCTCCGCCATTGAGAAAGTCAGCGCGCTCGGTCGTCTCTTCCCAACCGTTCAACGCATCGTCACCGCCCCCTCCATTCAAGAGATCGCTTCCCTCACCGCCATCAAGAAGGTCGTTTCCTGCACTGCCAACAAGTGTGTCGTTGTCCAGGCCGCCCAAAAGCGTGTCGTCGCCTTCACCGCCGTAAAGGCTGTCATTGCCCTTACCACCTGAGAGCGCATCATCGCCGTCATTGCCACTGAGCGTGTCGTTCCCATCGCCGCCATCAAGCGCGTCGCTTCCCTGATCTCCGAATAAGGCGTCAAACCCGTCATTGTCGGTCAATACATCGTCGCCGCCGTTTCCGTGGAGGACATCATCATCATCACCGCCACCGACGGTATCATCACCGCCACCTGCCATGACATTGTCGTTGCCACCAGCGCCGATCAGATCGTCAGCGGCGTTGGTTCCAATCAAAAGATCATCGCCATCTGTTGTTTCATTCGGATTGATTTGGGTGACGCCGTCTTCATCCGCGTAGGATAAGAAGTCGGTGCTCGTATCACCGATTTGCGTAGTGACGTCATCCGTGAGGGCGTCTGGTGATATACCATCGTCAGTTTCATCCGTGTTTGCACCGGGGTCGACAAGCGATATAGAGCCAATCGCCAACATCCCTAACAGACCAGCTAAAATAAGCATAACACACCTCTTTAAACCCCAATCAGGTGTTTGACGGTCAAAGTTGCGACGGGCAAATCTATTTAGATCAATTGGTTAACGTCCACGCGGTGCCGAAACGGGAATTTCAATCCAGTCAATCAGCTGTTTGGTAAAGTCGCCCATGATGGGAATGAACTCGAATTGCGACAGCCACCAAACCACAAGCGACACCAATATCGACGCGCCCAGAACAGAGCCAAGGCCAAACGCAAGGCCACGTGTGAATTGGAAAAGAATGAGCTTCCACAGAGAGTTATGCACCCGAATGAAGCGATGTTTGTTGAGCGTTTCAAGTTCCGCCGTGAGCTTGTCGAGGCGCGTGTCTGTATCATCAGTCATTGGGCAAACCCCAGCGTTGTGGTTGCTCTGTATAAGCGATGTAGAGCGGGTGTTTTGGATGGCCCGCCTTGCTGAGACCGAGGTGGTAAAGCGGTTTACCAAGTTTGCACAAAAGCCGCTGAACTTCTGCCCCACGTGCCAAGTGCGCCCCATGCGTGCCCCATGCGGCGATGATTTGATCAGAGGTGCGGCTTGCGTCCAAAATAGCGTCATCATTGGCTGGACCGATTGGATCAGCGGTCGCCTTCATCTTGCGCGGATCGGTGTCGCGCCACGCGAATATGTTGGTTACAGTGAAACTGCCAAATCCAAGTGCGCGTGCACGACGCTCGCAGCGCTCAACGGTTGGATCATTTTGTACCTCAGTCGCTGTAGAGGGGTTGAGCATGACGAAACACACGTGCTTGCCAGCGCTGTCCCACACGCGGCTAAGGGAATAACGATATCGCTCGCAATCGGAATAAAACGCAGTTGAGGGCGCATCACCTTTGGTATGTGTTCGCGTAATCATATGCGTCGTTATGCCTGAAACGTGCGGGTGTGCAAATCTGTGTTAGCGTATCGCGAAAGTAAGAAAGGACATCCGATGAACCTAGGCGCGTTTTCGATCAGTTTGACGGTGAAAGATCTCAACAAATCCATCGCATTTTACGAGGATCTTGACTTTACGCATTTTGGCGGCGCGGTTGAGCATGGCTATGCGGTTTGAAAAACGGCGAGAGCTTGGTCGGGATGTCTCAAGGGATGTTTGAGACAAACATGTTAGCGTTCAACCCCGGTTGGAATCAGTCTGCGCAAAATGTTGATCTGTTTGATGATGTAAGTGCAATTAAGGAAAAGATGGTCGCGGCAGGGCATGTAATTGAACACGAACAAGGCGGGGAAGAGGGACCTGCGAGTTTCGTTGTGGTTGATCCTGATGGTAATCCGATCTTGTTCGAACAGCACCGCTAGCTCGGGCGCACGAATACGCGCGACGGGTGCAATTCGCCTGCTTTATAAATGCCCACGGCAACCGCTTGCCCATTGAGAGAGGCCCAAGCCTCGTCGCCGTATTCAACGCCATCTGCGGCGAATACCATGCCGGGATTGCCGTTGCGCAATTTGGTCGCCCCCTCTTCCGAGCAGCGCAGTTCAGGCAGGTCATCAAGCCCGATTTCAAGTGGTTGGATATGTTCGTCCAACGCTGGCGTGCGCTCTAGTTCTTTGATGTGCTCCATGCTGAGTCCATTGCTCGCCTCAAACGGGCCAGACCAAATGCGACGCAGTTTTAGTACATGCCCGTAGCATCCTAACGCAGCACCCAAATCGCGCGCGATGGAGCGTACGTAGCCACCTTTGCCGCAGGTCATTTCCAGCTCCACATGATCCACGTCAGGGCGGTCAACCAACAGCAGCTCTTCGACCCAAAGCGGGCGCGCAGACAGTTCAACATCTTCACCATCGCGCGCAAGTTTGTAGGCGCGCTGTCCGTCAATCTTCACCGCGGAAAACTTTGGTGGCACCTGTTGAATGTTCCCAATGAATGCGCTGAGAGCTTCTGTGATCTCAGCATCTTCTGGACGTATATCACTGTTCTTAATCACTTCACCTTCGGCATCATCAGTATTGGTCGCTTGGCCCAAACGCACTGTGAAACGGTAAGCTTTCAAAGCATCGGTGATGTAGGGCACGGTTTTCGTCGCTTCGCCCAAGGCCACCGCCAAAACGCCCGTCGCTTCAGGATCAAGCGTGCCAGCATGGCCTGCTTTTTTCGCCTCAAGCGCCCATTTTACTTTGTTCACAACGGCGCTCGATGTGATGCCCGCAGGTTTGTCGATAACTATCCAGCCGGAAATATCGCGACCTTTGCGTTTACGTGCCATGGGAGTGTCCTTAATTACCTGAGCGCGCCGCCTAGCCAATTGGCGCGCGCACGTCAATTACTCTGCGGGGATAACCGTGCCAACAATGGGGCCCAGTTTATTCCAGCCAACGCCGTATGAGCCGATATCAGGCGCATAAAGTCGCGAAATGTTGCCATCAAAGAACAACGCGTTCGGGGTTTTCAAAACATCGCGATAAAAAGTGCCGAACTCGTGGAAGGTTACAGTGTTGCGCGAAATCGCGAAGGTGGCGTTACGGCCATCCGCGCTGGTGCCAACGCCATTGCGGATGTAGCGCGACGTGCTGTCGATCAAGAAACGCGGGTGCAGGTAACCATCTATCACCAACATCGGGCCGGATTGGCTGGCATAGATGCACTGAGGCGTGCGTTTAACGAATTTGCGTGCTTCGATCACGTCAGCGCGGTTTTCACCGATGCAAAACACGCCATTGGGGAGCAAGCCAAAGTTGCCTGGACCATCTGATGTGATGACGCGTTGCTCTTGCTTGCCATTCTCAAGGTACAATCCAACAGGCGCGCGGTCGTCGTGGTACATGCCCGCGTTCATCGCAAAGCCCAGCCTTTCGCCGTTCTCTTTCAGCGCAGAATTTAAGGAGGAAAAGTAGCCATGCACCTCGTCCGCGTCGTCTTTCAGAAACAGGCGTAGGTCTTCGCTGGCAAGGTCTACATCGCAGACCACATAGCGGTTGTCTTTATAGGTTTGCTCACGACACTCTGCGGCGATTAAGGGCGACGATAAGCAGAGTAAGAGTGCGGTGAGCCAGAGCTTCATTCGTCTTCTTCGTCTCGTTCGGTCGCGCGCTCAATATCCGCGCGCACATGCTCTTGCTCAAACAAACGGCGTGTTTCATCCATTTTATCAAACGTCTCATCAAGGCGGAAGCGCATGTCAGGGGAGTGTTTCAAAGCGAGCTTTTTGTTGATCAACTGGCGCAATTCGCCTTTGTTCTTGGCAAGCAATCCAATCACATCGTCCTTGCCTTCACCCCCAAGCGGAAGTGCATAAACAGTGGCGACACGTAGATCAGGGGACACGCGCACCTCACCGATTGTCACAGACAAACGGTTGAGATCAGCGTCATGCACATCGCCACGTTGCAGGATTTCAGACAGACCACGACGGATCAATTCACCAACCCGAAGTTGGCGCTGCGATGGGCCGGAGCCGCTGGAGTATGATTTCTTAGCCATGTGCATCACTTAAGCGCTCTTGCCGCCTTTGCCAAGCTGCTGTGCGCGGGTTAAGAGTGGGCAACGAGATAAGGAATATTGCGATGACTGAAACGCCCGGAATTGTTGTGACTGGTGCCTCTGGCCGTATGGGACAGATGTTGATCAAGACCATCCAGGAAAGCGATGCGGCGCTTCTTGTTGGTGCGTTGGAGCGTCCCGGTCACGACTGGGTTGGTCGCGATGTTGGCGTAGCCATGGGGGAAGCTGAGGTTGGTTTGCAGGTCACCGATGACCCTTTGGAGGTGTTTGCCAAAGCGCAAGCGGTTATTGATTTCACTTCTCCGGATGCGAGTGTCGCTTTTGCGGGTCTCGCCGCGCAAGCGCGCGCGGTCCATGTGATCGGCACAACGGGATTCGAGGACCATCACTTGGCTGCATTCACCGTTGCTGCACGGCACGCTACTATTGTGCGGGCGGGCAACATGAGCCTCGGGGTAAATTTGTTGACCCAGCTGACGAAAAAAGTCGCCGCCGCGCTTGATGAAGATTTCGACATCGAAGTGATCGAAGCGCATCACAATATGAAAGTGGATGCGCCCTCTGGCACAGCACTCATGCTTGGTGAAGCCGCAGCTGAGGGGCGCGGGGTTAATCTCAAGGACGTGCGCGACAGTGGGCGTGATGGCATCACCGGAGCGCGCAAGCGGGGCGACATTGGTTTCACAGCCATTCGCGGTGGTGATATTGTCGGCGAACATGACGTGTTGTTCGCAGCTGCGGGCGAGCGGATTGTGATCCGTCACATGGCCACAGATCGCCGTGTTTTCTCACGCGGCGCGCTAAAAGCGGCGCTTTGGGGGCAAGGTAAAGCACCGGGCGAATATGATATGCTTGATGTGCTCGGTCTTTGATTTTCCTTTAATTTGGCAAAAAGCCTAGCTAGATTTGCAGTGGTAACGCGTAGAAGTTTGATCCAGTCGGGCCATTTTCGCGTATGGTGAATAGATCGGAGGGGATTCGTTTTATGTTTAGGCTCTGCGCACTTGCCATCGCTCTAGTTGCAACACCTGCGTTTGCAGCCAATTACACGAAGATCAATGACAAGGCCGAGTTTGTGAAACTGGTGCAGGGCAAAACGCTCACACGCCCCTTGGTAAAGCTCCAAGTGTCTTCCGCAGGCAGCATCAAAGGTCGCGGTGCGGCATGGGATGTGAATGGTCAATGGACTTGGAAGAACGGTTATTTCTGTCGCAACTTAAATTGGGGTGGCATGGAACTTGGATATAATTGCCAAGAGGTTGGATTGTCGAACGGCAAAGTCCGCTTCACGTCTGATCAGGGCACGGGCCAGTCTGCGGAATTCAAGCTGCGTTAAGCCGTTAGAAATCGATCGCGATCCCCTTTTTCTCCCAGTCGCCGTAACGCACGGGTTCAGGCCCATTGCGGCCACCAAGCTCTGGCGCAAGCTCTAGCGCTTTTGCAGTTTTGCGGCGCTCTTCTGCTTCTGCCAAGGCGCGCTGGGCGGCTGGGGGTAATTCGTTGTTCTTTATATCGGTCATCTCAGCGCTCCTTTCCAAGGGGATATCCCCTTGATATACGCCGCGAGGTAGGGACGGCAAGCAGTGCAAAGGCAAATTAAATGGCAGATAACGGTGTAGCCGCGAGACGCGCAGCGGCAGGATTGCTGGAACAAGTGCTTGGTGAGGGCAAAATGCTGTCTGAAGCGCTGGGCGCCCCTTACATGCTACGGCTTGCTTACGATGATCGTGCACGCGCACAACGACTTGCGTCTGAAACGCTACGTTCATTGGAACGCGTTGACCGTATCATGAAGCCGTTTTTGCGCAAGCCGCCGCCCCTTGCGGTGCATAATGTCCTGAGGATCGCGACCTATGAACTGTGCACAGGCGGTGCCGCGCATGGAGTTGTGAATGATGCGGTCAGCAGTGTGGGCGCAAACAAACGCACCGAAAAGATGAAGGGTCTGACCAACGCAGTTTTGCGCAAAGTCGTCGACAAGGGTCCAGAGGAATGGGCGAAACTGCGGGTTCCGCGTTTGCCAAAATGGCTACGCGCCCCGCTTGCGCAGGCCTATGGTCATGAAAGCATCGGTGATATCGAGCGTATGCATTTCACGGGCGCGCCGCTAGATTTGACGCCAAAGGGCGATGCGAAGGCGCTTTCAGAAGCGGTTGCCGGCGTGGTTTTGCCAACTGGATCAGTCCGCATCAAAGATGCGGTGCAAGTGTCTGCTTTGGCTGGTTATGACGCGGGCGATTGGTGGGTTCAGGACGCAGCGGCGGCCTTGCCCGTGCAAATCCTTCATCCTCAAAAGGGCGAAGCGATCATCGATCTGTGCTGCGCGCCCGGCGGCAAAACCATGCAGCTCGCTGCAAGTGGTGCCAATGTGACGGCTGTTGATAGTTCTGATCGACGCATGCAGCGCGTGCGTGAAAATTTAGAGCGCGCAAAATTGTCCGCTGAGTTGGTTGTCGGCGACGCGTTGGAGACCAGCGGTCGATACGATGCAGTCCTTCTTGACGCGCCCTGTTCCGCAACAGGTACGATCAGGCGTCACCCAGATTTACCCCTTGTCAAGGACGGTTCGGAATTTGGGGAGCTGATCGAGCTGCAAGCGCAAATGCTTTCCCATGCGATCACGCTTCTGAAACCCGGCGGACGCTTAGTTTTTTGCACATGTTCGCTCTTGCCGGATGAGGGCGAATGCCAAATCGAGGATCTTCTTGCGATACATCCAGAGCTGGAGATTGATCGCGACGCCTTGAAGCGCGACGGGATCGAGGATGCATGGATCACCGAAGAGGGCGGATTGCGACTGCGACCCGATTATTGGGCAGAGCAGGGCGGTATGGACGGCTTCTATATCGCTCTTTTGCGCAAACCGCTTTGAGCGATGATTTTCAGCGGTGACTCTTAGCCACTCTCGCGGTAAGGTGACCTTAATCACCGCGCCATAAAAGCGCATAGGGCAGAGCAGATGTCTAAAGGTAGCAAATGGTCCGTGCGTGCAACCCGCGCGATGCACCGCGTTCATGCGCGGCTTGTCACTCGTCAAACGGCGGCGACAGGATTCGTGTCGCAACCTGAACCACGCACTATTGGCAGCTTTGCAAAGGGTCGTCAGCTTTGTGCCGGAAACATCATGTTTGCAGGGCATCTGGTAGAAGCGCCCAAGACAAGCCTATGGAAAATTCCAGTTCCTGATGCAGCGTTTGCGCAAGATGCGCATGGCTTTAGTTGGCTTGATGATTTGGCTGCGGTTGGTGATCTGGCCGCTCGTGAAGCTGCTCAAGCTTGGGTTTGGGATTGGATCGGAACTTATGGTCGCGGCAAAGGACCAGGCTGGGTGCCCGGACTTACAGGGCGCCGTTTGATCCGCTGGATAAACCACGCGTTGTTTTTGTTGAGAGGGCAAGAGGCGAATGCGTCAGAGCAATTTTATCGCTCCCTCACGCAGCAAACGAAATTTTTAGCGCGTCGTTGGCATAAAACCGAACCGGGTCTCGCACGGTTCGAGGCATTGACTGGGATGATCTACGCTGGCCTGTCTCTTAGCGGCATGGAGGCCCATGTAAATCCGGCAGTCAAAGCCTTGGCGCGCGCGTGCACTGATCAGATCGATGCAGAAGGTGGGATTTCTACTCGTAACCCTGAAGAGTTGCTTGATATCTTTACACTTATCACTTGGGCCGCAGTCAGTTTGCGCGAGGCCGGGATCATACCGCCGCAAGAACATCTTGATGCGATTGAACGCATCGCGCCAACCTTGCGGACATTGCGCCATGCTGATGGTAGCCTTGCGCGCTTTCATGGTGGTGGCCGCGGTGTGGATGGGCGCTTGGATCAAGCCCTTTCCAATTCTGAAGTGCGCCACGCAGCGCCAGATGGTTTGTCGATGGGATTCGCGCGCCTCTCCGGTGGGCGCACAAGCTTGGTTGTGGATGCCAGCGTGCCGCCGAAAGATGTCTCCTCTCACAATGCACATGCCTCGACCCTCGCGTTTGAGATGACGTCTGGGCGACGCCCTTTGATCGTGAATTGCGGGTCTGGCAAGGTTTTTGGTGAGGATTGGCGCAGCGCGGGACGTGCGACGCAATCGCATTCTGTGCTTTCTATTGATGGCTATTCCAGCGCGCGTTTTGCAGCGCGCGGCATTAAGAAACGCAAGTTAGAGCTGCTGGTCGACAGTCCCAAACATGTCCCCGTGCAAGTGAGTGAAGCCCCTGATGGAACCCGTTTGCAAGCGGGCCACGATGGATATGACAGCACACATGGTTTGACCCATGCGCGCACGTTGGAGTTGACCTTCAACGGACGCGGTCTTGCGGGTGAGGATATGTTGCTCGCCATGGAAGATGCTTCCAAGAAGCGGTTTGAGAAGCGCATGGATGAGTTAAGCCTGCAAGGCGTTGCGTTCTCGATCCGCTTTCATCTGCATCCAGAGGTCGATGCCGCGCTAGATATGGGTGATACGGCTGTGTCGATAGCCCAAAAAAGCGGCGAGCTATGGGTATTCCGTCATGATGGCGTCGCAGAACTTAGCCTTGAGCCGAGCGTTTATCTTGAAAAAGGGCGTCTTCAGCCGCGCGCGACAAAACAGATCGTTTTAACTGGGCGCGCAATGGACTATGCGACACGTATTCGGTGGTCACTTTCCAAAACGCAGGACACTGCGGTCGGTGTGCGCGATCTTGTACCGGATGATGAACCGCAATTTTTATCCTAGGACGATGCCCTCATGACTGACCTTTCCCCAATCCGCCGCGCTTTGCTTTCTGTGTCTGACAAGACAGGCTTGATCGAGCTGGGACAGGCTTTGTCTGATCGTGGAGTTGAACTTCTCTCGACGGGTGGCAGTGCCAAGGCGTTGCGTGATGCTGGCCTTGAGGTGCGCGATGTTGCGGATGTGACGGGTTATCCAGAGATGATGGATGGACGCGTGAAAACGCTGCACCCTGCGGTACATGGTGGCTTACTGGCGCTGCGCGATAATGATGCGCATGTGGCCGCGATGGATGAGCACAACATTGGCGCGATCGATCTACTGGTTGTTAACCTTTACCCGTTTGAAGAGACAGTGGCGAAAGGTGGCGACTACGAAGACTGTATCGAGAATATCGACATTGGTGGCCCCGCGATGATCCGTGCTGCTGCGAAGAACCACGCGTTTGTGAGCGTGGTCGTGGATGTTGAAGACTACGCTGGGTTGTTGTCTGAATTGGATGCGAACGACGGTCAAACGACTTATACATTCCGCCAAAAGCTGGCACAAACGGCTTACGCGCGCACGGGTGCGTATGATGCGGCTGTGTCGACTTGGATGGCGGATGCGCTGGGCGAGGTCGCTCCGCGCCGTCGCGCTTTTGCTGGAACGCTTTCGCAGACCCTTCGCTATGGAGAGAACCCGCATCAAACAGCCGCGTTCTATACCGATGGAACCCAGCGTGCGGGCGTTGCGACGGCGAAACAGCATCAGGGCAAAGAGCTGAGCTACAATAACATAAACGACACGGATGCAGCTTTTGAATTGGTGGCGGAAT
>ERZ1046876.1641-NODE-1641-length-14607-cov-6.204508_pt1 | contig 14607 bp, 16 predicted proteins | sample MGYA00383094_ERZ1046876 | MGnify/ENA primary metagenome ERZ1046876 (study PRJEB29581, sample SAMEA5548364) | metagenome | biome: marine; feature: coastal; material: water | depth 50 m | study: Short-term variability in the microbial, nano- and picoplankton...
GAGGCCAATACTGACGTTGCAAGCGATTATCCTGCAATCGTCAAAGCTGCTGAGGTGGTTGCTGGACCAACACACAGAGCGGTTGCAACATTGGGTGGAAATTTGTGCTTGGATACCCGTTGTCTCTACTACAACCAAAGTCATTGGTGGCGGAAATCAAACGGTTTTTGCCTTAAATACAAGGGTGACATTTGTCATGTCGCGCCAAAGGGAAACCGTTGTCGTGCTGCCTATAGCGGCGATCTCGCTCCGGCGCTGTTGGTCCTTGATGCAGAGATCGAAATTCTTGGTGAAAACGGTACACGTCGAATTCCGCTTGCTGAATTCTATCATGAAGACGGTGCGCAGCATCTTAAATTGGAAGCGGGCGAAATTGTTGTCGCAGCACATATTCCACCCATCCAATCTATATCGGACTACGGCAAAATTCGTGTACGTGATTCAATCGACTTCCCTTTAGCTGGCGTGGCGGTCTCCTGTCGCAAAACGGAACCCGGAGAGGCCTGTTTCAGCGTTGCTGCTACAGGAACAAACTCTATGCCCGTTTTGGTAACTACCGAGGAAAGACTTACCAATAACGTTGATTCCGATGCCTTTTTTGAAGCATTGGGAAAGCTAGTGCAAAAAGTGGTTTCGCCACAACGCACCTCGTCAATAGCTCCTCACTATCGCCGACTTTCTGCAGCTGCGACAGTGATACGTCTGGCAAAAGGCTTGCTATGAACATAGTCGACGTGCCCGGATCCCATTGGCAAGCGGCTGATGGGTTGCATGTCGATACACGTGGCCTTTTGCCTCCTGACCCCATGGTCGCTATACTTTGGCACTTAGAGCGGCCTGGACAATTTGGGCCAGTAACGGCGCATATTGATCGCAATCCAGTACATCTATTTCCTGAACTTCACGAGCGTGGCTGGAACTACGAATATGCGCTAGAGACCGAAACGGAAGTTCAACTTGTCTTAAGGAAAGCGACATGAACAATCCCGGAAGCTTCTTAGGAGGTGCTCAGGATCGGTTGCTACCTGCGTCCATCCCCTTTCGGTTTTTTCTGGCGGCATCGGGGTTTCATGTGCTCGCATGGGCTGCTCTATTTCTTGGTGCAGATCAGTTGGCAAGTTACAGGGGAGGCCCGGGTCTTGTGCTTTCCGCCATTCATCTGGCCACCTTGGGGGTTTTCACGATGACAGCCATCGGTGCCAGCTACCAACTTTTACCAGTTGTAACACGTCGCCCATTGGCGCGAGATTGGCCCACCAGATTGAGTTTCTGGCTCATATGCCCGGGGATCGTCGCGTTGACCTGGGGCATGGCACAGTTCAACCAGACGGCAATGCACGTCGGAACTGATTTGTTGACGCTTGGGTTGTTAGTTTTTGGCGTTCTGACGGCTGATAACCTACGTCGCACGGGTGGCATTCCAGTCGTCTCGGCGCACGGTTGGCTGGCACTAATATCTCTCACAGCATTAGTCGTATTGGGGGCACTACTCGTCCGCGATTTTGATAGTGGCTTTCTAAATGATCGTACCAGTTTCGCTATACTTCACATGGCGGTTGCGAGTTTTGGCTTCATGGGCGCTTTAGCGGTTGGGTTGAGTCTGGTGCTAATCCCGATGTTTGTTTTGTCGCGCAGTCTACCATCGCTGCCTGGCTGGGCACAGGCAGGCCTGACGGCTTTGGGGTTGTCCCTGTTCTCCATTGCCATTTTGCTCAATTTGCCATCTCTAAAGTGGTTTGCACTTGGCGCAGGCCTAGGGGCCGCGTGGTGTTATCTCTGGCAAATGCGAAATGCGCTCAAAACATCAATGCGCAAACGCCTTGGCGTGCCTTTTGTCCTAATGCGCCTTTCATGGGGGTTGCTTGTAGCAGCTTTGATCCTCGCCGGGCTAACATTGGCAGGAGCGCCTATTCCAAATGTTGGAACTCTTACTGGATTCATTCTCATTGCTGGCTGGTTGCTGACATTTTTGACCGGAGTGTTGTACCGAATAATGCCTTTCCTCGCGTCTATGCATGCTGCCGGTAAATCTGGATTACCGCCGCTGTTGTCGGACCTAACAGCAGATGGTCCTCTCAAATTGCATGCGGCAAGCCATATTGCAGCACTTGCGATTTGTTCGGCAGGAATTGTTTTGGAAGCAACTTTGTTACTGCAGATAGGGATATTTACCGGTTTTGTTGGCGCTGTTTCCTTCTCGGTATTTGCGGTAAACGTTGCCCTGAAGCTAGGAAAGCCAAACCACATCCCTTAGCCAACTTACTGATCTATATCGGCTTCAAATCATTGTTCCGTCCTTGTTTATCATATTTTGGCATTATAGTACTTCAATATTAATATTTGCTATTCCCAATGAGGCATTTTGGAATGAACTTCTCTCGTCGCACCGCCCAACTTTTACACGAAGATCATCAGGCCACAGTTGCTGTGATCGAGTCCCTCGATCAACTCATCGCAAAAGCGCGAAAAAAGGTGCCCGACGTCTCAGATCCTATGGTTCAAAAAACCTTGCGAAATGCTGGTGGCGCCATTGAAGAAGAGGTCAGTCGACACTTCGTATTTGAGGAAAACGAGCTATTTACGCGACTCGAAGAAATGGGAGATGTCGGAATTGGAATGCATTTACGCAGCGAACATCAAGCGCTGCTTCCACTAGGGCAATCAGTTGCTGAATTGTCCCGGACCGCTTTGGAAAATGGTTTCACCGAAGACAGCTGGACACTGTTTCGCAATCAGGCAGCCGAACTGATCGAGCGCATGCTTGCTCATATCCAAAAAGAGGAAATGGCGCTCCTTCCAGCATTGGAGGATTTGCTGGATGAAGAAACCGACATGGAATTGTCGACCGCATATTCTGATGCCCACTAGTTATATCGCGCGCGTTTTTAGTCGCGTTGAGGTAGCAATTAATGGCTTAAGGTGTTTCGCCAAAAAGTCTTTTAGTGTGCAGGCAACGCGTCACGCTAAAGGGCAGGCTGGGCGCTTTGCGTCCGGACCTACCAAATTGCATTGAATGGCCAATTAGTTACTGCATCGATTCGTATTTTGCTTGCAATTCTTCTTCGCTTTCTTCCCAATCGGGGTTCGGCACAATACAGGCCTCTGGGCACACCAGCTTACACTGTGGCTCATCCTCTTCACCGACGCATTCCGTGCATTTCATTGGGTCAATGACGTAAAACGGATCGCCGTCCTTAATCGCTTCGTTTGGACAAACCGGTTCGCAAGCATCGCAAGCGGTACAGGGGTCTACAATCATCAGTGCCATATCAATTATTCCTCTTTTAACTTTAGGATGCTTTGAGAATTTGCCCGCTAGCAGCGAGTTTTTGGAAGCGGAACGCGCCCCAGAGCGCAGCGCCAATTGCGCCCGCATAGATCGAGTCAGCATGGTTGACGACTTTGGCATTATCCATGCCACGCATCTTGGCCAGGCTCTCGCGCAATGCTTCACACAAACCTTCATCTAGACCCATACCACCGGTCATCATAATCACGTCGTCTTTGACACCAATGGACTTCAGCAACCGTGCAAGACGGCTGGCCATCGACAGGTGGATCCCCTTAAGAATGTTTGGCGCCGTAATACCGCGTGACACCATGTTGATAACATCGGTCTCCGCCAAAACAGCACAGATCGAAGACACTTCCTCTGGATCATCAGCCTGCGTAGACAAAGAGCCAATTTCGTCCTGAGCAATACCCAGATAGCGGGCAATGTTTTCGAGAAACTGTCCCGAACCGGACGCGCATTGGCTGGTCATTTTATAGTTGATAACCTTACCCTTCTCGTCGGTGATCATCGCCCGACCATGCAGGGCGCCGCTATCAAGGATGGCGCCGGTTGCCGGGTCGAGGAAACGCGCACCGCGCGCGTGGCTTGTCATCGAATAAAAGTGACCAGTATGAAACGGAATCGCCTCGCCTTCACCAGTGGTCGCGACGTAGTCAAAATCCGCTTCACTAACCCCTGCATCATTCAAGACTTGATCGAACGCCTCGCGAGCCAACTGCATTGGGTCTCGCGAACGAATGCGGATGCTGCACTTCGACAGCCAATCTTCATTGTCGCCATCTGTGCGGAAAATCACCGCCTTGACGACTCCCGTGCCGACATCAATACCTGCCGTTAGTGTCATGCTTCCACTCCTTCAATTCTGCCATCAGATGCGCGTCGCGCAAACTCTGAGGCACCCAAGGCACCTGTGTAAATTGAGTCCGGGTCGATGTTGATTTGTAGCTCGCCGTAGTTCTCAAACACCAGTTGCTTCAATTCACGTACCGCTGCGTCGTTCTTGGCCACACCGCCAGTAAAGGTTAGCTGATCAGCAACCCCACCCGAGCGCGATAAGATCGACATTGACCGCAAGATGATCGCCCGATGCAGACCCGCAAGGATATCTTCGCGCGATTCACCTAGCGCCAGACGATCTCGCAGCTCGGCCCCGGCAAACACGGTACAAGTCGAGTTGATCCGCGCCGGCTTTTTCGAGTTCAGCGCCATCGGCCCAAGCTCGTGCAAGCCCATGTTCATCTCGTCAGCAATATACCCAAGATAACGACCCGTGCCGGCGGCACAGCGGTCATTCATTTGGAAGTTCTCAACAATGCCGTCAGAGTTGACTTGGATGCCCTTGGTATCCTGTCCGCCAATATCCAGAACGGTGCGTGTGTTGGGGTACATCATATGCGCGCCCAAACCATGACACAAAATCTCTGAGCGGATGTGTTCTTTGGAAAATGGCAATGTAACCCGACCATAGCCGGTGCCTACCAAATATGTTTCTTCAAGGTCGATACCCAAAGCATGTTCGGCCTTCACGCCAAGAACGCTAGCTCCACCGGAATTTTCTTTAGAAACACGCTGCAGCGCACTCTTGAACTTTTCGTTTAGCTTGCCAGATGGTGGACGGTTTTCCACTGCAATGATGGATTTGTCGTAGAGGTTGAGCAAAGCATCATATGATATCCCAGATTCACGCCCGACCTCTTCGGCCACGGTTAGATAGCGCGAACCAGCAATGTCGCGAAAGAAATCGGATTTGCGATCAGCACCTGGCGCATACATGGCTGGTGCCTCTTCACGAAGGCGACGAAACACTTCTGCCAGAGCCGCCTTGACGCCGTCGCCAATCATCTCGAAGCGCTCCCCTCGTACGAGGCGTGTACACGTCTCTTCGAGATCACCTAGTTGTTCAAGGAACTGCTCAAGCCGAAAAGACCGCTCAAGAGCGCCAAGGAATTCCTCGACCTGTTCGTCAATCTGCCCATCAGCGCCGAATTCACGGCGAAAAAGAGTAAAACGGGCGTCGATCTTGGCCTCTTCCGTGGCCACCAAACAGGCGGTTTCATAGTTCGAGCGCGAATTGGTGATACCACGCCCCAGGATGCGCTCATCTTCGTCCATCATCACCGCTTTGGTGGTGGTCGACCCCAGATCAATACCTACAAAGGTCTTCATGCCGCTGCACCTTTCCCACTGCGTTTTTGTTCAACCATCTGGAAGTAGCTCTCAAGGCGGTTCTTAACGTTTGCCGCCGAGAAGTAGCGAGGATCCACTAGATCGGTTTCAATAAAGGCGGCCGGCTTACCCGTGCGTTTTTCAACTTCACGCATGATCAGCAATTGACCCGCCGAGAAGCTGTTACAGCTTTTGATCGAGTTGATCAGCAGACCGTCAGCTTCATATTCATTGATGTAGTCCGACAACATATCGATACGCATTGGTAGGCTGCGGTTGGTGTAAACCCCAAGGCAGTATTCAGCGAGCGACTCCAGAGGACGGTCAGGGTCGTGGCGAAAGCCATAATCATAGGTGCCACCCACTTTTGTGTAGGATGAGGCCACCACGGTTGCGCCTTCTTCATAGAACATTTTCCAGAACTGGCGGAACGACGTATAATTTGGTGGGCCTTCGACCACGAGGCGGAATTTTTCTTCGCCCATTGGACCATCAGGAGTCACAGGCCCGAGATTTTTGAGCATGCGCTCGTCAACTTCTTCGCGCAGGAACTTGTAATAGTCGATTGCGTCATCGGTTCCGCGGAAGGCACCAAAAATCGGCCCGATATAATAGATACCACCAAAGTAGGCATCAATCGGAGAGCGTTTGTTCTTGCCGGTTTCAAGGATGTAAACAAGGTCATCCTCGGCTTGCGCCGACTTTCTCAGGTATTCGCGCAGGCGGTCGATATCGAACTTGACGCCCGAGACTTCTTCCAGCGTTGGAATAACTGTTTCTTTGAACTGCTTGACCATGTACTGGATCATGTTCGGCGTCACTTTGCCGTCTGCCATATACGGGGTTTGCAGAAAAATGGTCGGGCATTTGTACTGCTCACGCAGCAGTTCGAACCATTTCAGAAAGGTGAAACAGCCGGTATAGGACAGCAAGAGAACGTCCGGTTTCGGAAGCTCTTTGCCGTTCGGGCCGATATTGCCCTTCATCATCATGCCGATGTCAGACTTCACATAGGTACAGACGTCTTCCGAATGACCGGCGCGTTCCGCTTCCATGATGTACTGGCCGGACTGCTTGCGCAGACCTGATTGGATTGCGTTCACTTCGGGCAGGTTGTTGACCAGATCAAAGCACATCAACAACTCGTTCAGGTTGCCCGGGACAAATGTGGACGCAACTTTTGCGCCGGTCTCGGGCGCATTGGTCAGACGGTCATAGTGCGCCGCCATCATCTGCTTTTGCTTGATCATCGAGGCGTCCTTGAGGGCGTCCCCGGGTTGGGCTTTCACAATCGAAGGTTTCATGCTGCGCTCCACAATTTGATTGAGTCGACAAATGTGCCCGCCTGTTCACGGATTGGCTGCATTTGTCCTGAGTTTTCAGCGTATTTGAACGCGATGAAGGGAACGTCAGCTTCCTTCAAAACGTTCTGCAACATCGGACGGTCCAGAAGGGCAGGGTCACAGAAACTGGTCGAAGCAAAGATCACACCTTCGGCGCCGGTTTCTTTCACGGCGCGGACAAGGAACCGGCCTTTTTCCTCTTGGTTGGGCTCATATTTGGCCGCAGTAGACATCGAGCGATGCAGGAACGCCTGAGACAGGTTGTAAACCGGATCACCGTCTGTTGGCACATCTCCGATCAGCCAGCGGCTAACCAGCATAAAGTCATCATCGACCACATAACAGCCTGACAGCTCCAGAGATTTGATCAGGTTCAGCGGCGGCTGCTCGCAGAACATGCCCGTGACCACAACCTTGGAGTTATCCTTGATCGGACGCTCTTCGGTCTTGGCCGCGTCAATGTATTCACGCAGCAATACCGAATGATCTTCTACCGGCAGGACCAGACCTGCGCGGATAACCAGATACGCCTCAGAGGCCGGTGCCTGCCAAGGGGCTTGTGCGCGCAACGCATAAAGCTCGTTCACCAGACGGCGGTTTTCATTGTAGACCGCGATCGAGTTGTTGACATCGTCGTCGGTGATCTTGCGCCCGGAGATACGCTCCAGATCTTCCAAAAGCTCGTGCATCTCGCCGATATAGAATGTGCCGCCTATTTCGTCTTTGTAAGTTTGCGGAACATCAAAGTACTTAGAGTAAGTATCGGGAAACAGCATTTTCCACATACCCGACAGGTTGCGGATCACGTCGCAGATCGAGGGGAACAGCATACCGTCCATAAAATCCACACGGCCCGAAATACCAAGCTCAACAGTCGAGCGCGGGATACGGCAGATATAGCTTTGATAGTAAGCGTCACCGTGGATCACTTCGAGGTTGTCTCCGCCGCCCATGATGCCCAAAGGCAGCATTCCGCCGGCGTGGATCAGTTCGCGTGGGATGTAGACTGGCAAATAGCCAATCACTTTGCGACCCTCTTTGGCCGCTTTCCAATCGCGTGCCGCGGTAAAGTTCAGATCTTCGTAAATCTCTTCACAACGAGCAACAATTTCGGATGTGGTTTTTGTCATCTGTTTTCCCACTTTGCTGGACGTTTTGCGATAAAGGCTTCAAGGCCTTCAACCGCGTCACGGGTTGACATTAAATCGTTCAGGTAGAGGTCCTCAACCTCGTTCAATCTGGCGACCACTTCGCGGCAATACCCGGCCCTTGCGGCCTGAACTGCCATGCGCAACGAACTTGCGCTTTTTGGTTTGAGATGGGTTTCGACCCAGGCGGTGGCAGCGGCTTCGGGGTCTTCGTCGACCTTGTCCACCAAGCCCATGTCAAAGGCCTCTGCGCCACTGATCGAACGGCCCGAATACAGCAGGTCTTCGGCGTTTGCCTGACCCACACGACCCGGTAACAGGCAGGATGCCGCCGGGGCAAACACCCCAAGCATCATTTCTGGCTGACCAAGGTTGGCGCCCGGCGCGGCATAGATCATATGCCCCGCCATTGCCACTTCCAGACCACCGCCAAGACATTGACCGCGCACCGCCACCAATACCGGCACCGGAAATTCCAGCATCCGGCGTACCAGCGCGTGAAGCGATTTCAGCATCTCTGCACAGCTGTCTGGTAGGTGTTCTTCCACCGACGCGCCAAAGCTAAAATGTGGTCCTTCGGCTTCGATCAGAACCGCCTTCAGATCGCTGTTAGCTTCGGCCTCAGCCAAAGCAGTCTCAAGCGCCGCGATCATTTTGGCATCGACGATATTTGCTTTTGGCCGACCTAGTTTCAACCGAAGCAACGTCCCGTCTAGGTCTCTTGTTATGCCAAGGACGCCACTCATTTACGCACACCAGGCATCATCGAGTCGATGTATTCTGGCGTCCACTTAGCGCCCTCTGCTAACTCTTTACGCAATTGGGCAAAATCAACTTCGCGTCCAACTTCACGGTTGCCTTCATTGAATGCACGGAAACCCATGTTGGCCTCAGTCATCATGTTGCCACCAAGCCATGCGCGTGAGTTTTCTTTGTTCGCGTTCCAAGCGTTCAGCTTAGGCTTGCGCAACTCCTCCACTGATTTTGTGGTGCAATCCGGGAATGTCAGCAGCAGCTTGGCGCAAAGCTCTTCTACCTTGTCATCCAGCGCGCTCAAATCCATTTCGCCACACTTCATTGTGGCTTTACCTTCGGCCAGCGCGTCGCCGGTCTTCATTTCACCATGTTGCAGGCGGCCCCATTCGTCGGTGACCATCTGGGTTTCGACCATTGGGTTGGCGACATATTTGCCGTCGACCTTCAGTCCGGGCGCGATGTCAGTCAGGATGCCAAGCCGTAGCGCTTTTTGCGCGGAGAAGCTTTCACAAAGCGTGCCTGAAATCATCGCCTGTTCGCCGCCAATCATCACTGGCAGGAAGTCGGTCGATCCGCCGACCGCAGCAGAGCCGTGCTTTGGACCTGCTTGCCCAAAACGCGCCATGTCTTGTGCAACCGAGAAGTCGCAGGCCATGCCAATTTCCTGGCCGCCACCGATGCGCATGCCGTTGACCCTGCAGATCACAGGCTTATCGCAGCCCAAAATGGCAGAAACCATGTCGTTGAACAGGCGCATGTACTGGCGGTACTCATGCGGGCGACCTGCATAATACTCGGCGTATTCTTTGGTATTGCCACCGGTGCAAAACGCCTTGTCACCAACAGCCGTAAAGATAACTGAGTTGACGTCGCGCATGTTCGAGGCGGCCCTGAATGCAAGGATCACTGACTTTACCATGTCGGTGGTATACGAGTTGTACTGCGTCGGGTTGTTAAGGATTATCCACGCGTTGTAGAGGCCTTCAGCAACTGAGCCGTCCGGCAGCTTTGCAGGACGCTTCTCAAAGATCACCTGATCGGTGATGCCTTCGCGGGTGGTATCCGACACTAGGTCATGGGATACAAAATCAAACTTCTCATAGTTCATAAATGGGCTCCTTCATTCAGCCGGTACGAGGATCTGGCGACGAACCAGTTTGCCGTCGTGTACGGCCTGAAAAATATCATTGATGTCATCAAGCGGGCGCTGCTCAACAAATGGCAGAAGTTTAACTTTGCCGCTTGTCACAAGCTCTAGCGCTCCGGGGTATAGTTCGGGTGGACAACCCCAATTGCCGAGCAAGCGAGCGTGAAACGCCATCAGATTCGAGAGTCGGACTTCAAGCTTATCCATAGTGAAACCAACAACACACATTGTTGCACCGTGGTTTAGCAAGCCAAAGGCGGCAGCTTGCCCTAGGGCTGTACCCGAGCATTCCATTATTATCCATTCAGTGGTTCTAAGACCATTTGCCTTAGCAAATCCGATGATTTCCTTTTTCAGGCTGCGCGGGTCATAGTCCCGCGCATTCAAAGTCAACGCCGCTCCGTATTCGCTCACAGCGGCTAGCTTTTCGGGCACAACATCAATTGCAATAACAGTTGCCCCCATCGCAGCCGCAACCTGCACAGCATAACAACCGACACCACCTGTGCCGTTGACGATGACGAGATCGCCCTGACTAACTCCTGCCTGAACAGCAGCCTGATAGGGCGTCGTAAGCGCGTCAGCAACAACCGAAACATCAGCCAAAGACAGACCCACGTTAGCCAAACTTTCGACATCTACGGGGCACAGGCCACGCGCAGGAACGGTGATATGGCTGGCAAACCCGCCCTCAATATCATTGCCTGGCATTTTCTGGGCCCGACAGATCGTTCCCTTACCGCGCGCACATGCATCGCATTCGCCACATGGCATTACCGCCGGAACAATTACTGATTGCCCCAACCATTCTTCAGCGCCCTCGCCTGAATGCGTAACGACTCCGCTGATCTCGTGACCAAGTGTCAGCGGAAGCGGTTGATTGGTTCGCACGCCATCAAAATAGAACCCCAAATCGGTGTGGCAAACACCGCAACCCGAGATTTTGACGACGACCTCTCCTGACCCTGGTTCTATTAGGTCAAACGCCACTTTTTTAAGGGGTTTGCCGCCCGAAATCATGGACCATCGTGTTGGCATGTCAGCCCTCCTGAGACTTACTCGAGAGCCATGTTGACAGCGCTCACAATATTTATTACCGTAAATTGGTACTCGATTACCTATTTAACGTCAACAACGAAATCTTCTCATTAGATTAAGAGGTCGGCAGATCTCGGCCCAAACGCAGAATGGAACGCATATGAACGCCCCGTCCCACGATTCAAGCAACGTATCATTTGCCGTTGTTGGCACCGGAGGGGCAGGTGCAATAACAGCCGGCTCAATTCTGCTTGAGGCTGCAGGAAAAACCGGTTGGTACGGTTTGCTAAACAGGTCCGTTGGCCCCCAAATTCGAGGGGGAGAAGCTGCCGCACTTGTACGTGTCTCGACCAAATCTGCGGTTTGCATGTCCAGAAAGTTCAATATTTTAGTCGCAATAGACTGGAAGAACGCGGACCGCTTTATCAACGTCATGCCTGTCGCCTCTGGCGGGCTTGTTGTGTGTGATCCAGCAGCCGGTGATCCGCCCCAGGCAGTTCTCGACATGGACTGCACTATTGTTAAATGCCCGATCGGTGAATTGGCAGGCTCGGTAAAAGGTGGCCGCGAAAACATGATCGCAGTCGGGATTGTTGCCCACCTTATTGGTTTACCAATGAACGACGTGATGAAGATCGTACAATCGAAGCTTGGTAAAAAGGGTGAGCAAGCCGTTGAAATCGGACGCGCCTGCATCAATGCAGGAGTTCAAGCTGCTGTGGAATTTGGCAAGACTTACCTTCTGTCACCCCCGCAAGATTCAAGCAAGGATCATTGGCTTATCACTGGCAACGAAGCGGTCGGCCTCGGTGCAATTCGCGGTGGCGTTCGGTTTGCAGCCGCCTATCCAATCACGCCCGCGACAGAAGTACTCGAGTATTTGACGCCTGCCTTGGTTTCCATTGGTGGCGCTTTGGTTCAAGCCGAGGATGAATTGGCGTCGATCAACATGATTATTGGCGCTTCATTTGGCGGACGACCCTCCATTACTGCAACTTCTGGTCCGGGTCTTTCCTTAATGATGGAAAGCCTTGGTTTGGCAGCCGCATCTGAAACGCCGATTGTAGTCGTCGACGTGATGCGGGTTGGTCCTTCGACTGGTATTGCAACCAAGTCGGAGCAATCTGATCTCAACATTGCGGTGTATGGCTTTCACGGGGACGCCGACCACGTAGTAATTGCGCCGCTTGGCGTGGCGGATTGCTTGTTTGCCGGACAGTGGGCTGTGCACATTGCTGAAACTTTGCAGACGCCCGTCATCGTCTTGTCAGATCAATCAATTGGGCAAGCGCGCGTGTTGATTGATACACCGGCAAACGTATCATTCCTTACTCAGCGCAAACCGTTTGTGAATACAGGTGAGGAATACAAACGCTACGGTCTCACTGCCGATGGTGTCTCGCCAATGGCGATACCGGGGCAAATGGGCGGACAGTATACAGCTGATGGACTGACCCATAGCCAGCGTGGCACCCCGTCCAGCAGCAGCCGTGACCAACACGAGCAAATGGACAAACGATGCAACAAAATGGATGAGTTCGATTTTGGTGACTATTGGGGATTGTGCGAAGGCGACATTGAAAACGATACGGTTATCCTAACTTGGGGTTCATTGACCGGCGCGGCGCACGAGGCGCTCGAACTACTCGAGGAAAACGGGCCGCCCACGCGACTTGTTTCACTGAGGCAGATTTCTCCATTTCCCATAGAGGCAGTTAAAAACGTTCTAAAGGGTGCTGAGCGCGTTTTGTTTGTCGAGCAAAGCTACTCGGGTCAGTTTTACCGCCACGTGCGATCAAATATCGACCTACCATTCGATATCCACAAACTAAATCGCGAAGGACCAAACGTGATTGGGCCCGAAGAAATTGCTAACAAAATCCGTGATTGGAAAGACCAATGAACGCTCCCAACCTCAAAGCCAGTAACTTCAAGTCTGATATCACACCAATCTGGTGCCCTGGTTGTGGCGACTTCCATGTCCTCATGTCTATCACCAAGGCGCTGGCCAAACTTGGCCGACCACCCGAAGATGTGGCTGTTATCTCAGGCATTGGCTGTTCTTCACGAATTCCGGCCTACACGAATTGTTATGGCTTTCATGGTGTTCATGGGCGGTCTTTGGCGGTCGCTGCTGGGCTAAAGGTGGCGCGCCCAGACCTAACGGTAATGGCAATGAGCGGCGACGGCGACGGGTTTTCGATCGGTGGCAACCATTTCATGCATGCCTGCCGCCGCAATGTCGACATGACCTATATCGTGATGGATAACCGCGTCTATGGCATGACAAAAGGCCAACCCTCGCCGACTACAGAATCTGACTGGGATAGTGCGATCTCCCCGGGCGGCACAGGCGTCAGTGTATTCCATCCATTAGTCGTCGCACTAGCGTCGGGTGCAAATTTTGTAGCCCGAGAGTTTTCTGGCAACATCAAAGCCTGCACCGAGACAATCCTTGACGCTATCAACCACCCCGGCTTTTCGTTTGTGGAAATACTCAGCCCCTGTGTAACTTTCCGCCCAGATGAAAAAGAGTGGAAAAATCAGGTACACACCGCCAGCGTGCCTGAAACTGATGATCCTGCCCGAGCCGCAAGACGACTCATGACCGATGACGGAATGAACACAGGCGTATTGTACCGTGGTAATCGAGAACCCTATTTCGCATCCGTCTCTGACGAAAGAGGGGACATTTCTGCTCTTGAGCATGCGTTTGTTGTCTGACCTACGATGACAAACAGAAATCCGAGATGTGGGATCGGTGGCAGCGCTGCCTGTGCTTCCTGCTTCGGTCCCAGCATCACAAATCCTCCCGTTCACAAACAAAATTGAATCAACGATACGTCCCGCAATCAAGGAAGAGTTTTTCAACAAAATCAGCCCTGATTGACCATTTGTGGCTGCCATTTACATGTAATAGTCAACCCGTGGTCAAGAGAGTGTTAAATATATAGATAGATGATATCGAATAGAGCAGTCGCCCATTTCAGACGGAGCCAACCATGAATTTATCATACGAATCTGCACACGAAGAACTGCATTACATCAATCGGGCTGGCTGGCTGCGCGCATCCGTTTTGGGCGCAAATGACGGCATCGTATCCGTTTCATCACTTATCGTCGGCGTTGCGGCGGCTGACCCCAGCCAAACTGCAATCTGGCTGGCCGGAGCTGCTGGGCTTGCAGCTGGCGCAATGTCGATGGCCGCTGGCGAGTATGTCTCAGTAAGTTCGCAGTCCGATGTCGAACGCGCCGACATTGCTCGCGAAAAACAGGCCCTTATCGACACGCCAGAAGCGGAAGAAGCCGAACTGCGGTCGATCTATCAATCACGCGGACTTTCCGCCGAAACAGCTGCTCTGGTTGCACGGGAGTTAACCGACAAAGATCCACTCGGCGCCCATGTGCGTGATGAGCTCGGACTTTCGGAAGTACATACCGCAAACCCGTTGCAGGCAGCGCTTGCCTCCGGGCTCACATTTACAATTGCAGCAGCACTGCCACTCGCCGCCGCCATTATGGCGCCAAGCGATAAAATTATCCCAACCGTTGTCGTCACGACCTTGATTTGCCTCGCCGGCCTTGGTGCACTGGGTGCCCATGTCGGCGGAGCACCAAAGCCGCGCGCAACAGCCCGCGTATTATTCTGGGGCGCGGCTGCCATGGCCATCACCGCCGGTGTAGGAAGCATCTTTGGCGTGAGCGTTTAGAGGC
>ERZ1046876.1643-NODE-1643-length-14596-cov-4.483598_pt1 | contig 14596 bp, 14 predicted proteins | sample MGYA00383094_ERZ1046876 | MGnify/ENA primary metagenome ERZ1046876 (study PRJEB29581, sample SAMEA5548364) | metagenome | biome: marine; feature: coastal; material: water | depth 50 m | study: Short-term variability in the microbial, nano- and picoplankton...
AACAGGTACTACCAGAGGTTCAACGGCTCGACCCTGCACCGATGAGTCTCACGTCAATGACGTGAAACCTGTTGGTTGATGCGTCGTGTTGCTTCACAAACGGGTTTTTGCTTCCATGATCCAATCGATAGCGTCGTTGCCATCTCGGGTGCCCCATACCCCAACTTCACCCCGAGAACTTATCGCAGGCACACTTTCTACTCGGCGCCATTCGGTAGCCACGACCCTGTGAGCAATTAGCCACTGGTCATTTCGTTTTTCGAAACGGTCAACATACCGAATCCCAAAAACATCGTCTTTACCCTCTCTGTCGGGGAACTCTCGACGATGGTATGCCACAGCATAAGTTTCGGCTCGAGCAGAATCTTCGTCGATTTCATCAACTAAGACGTTGCCCATGAAGTGCATTGTCGCTGTCCAACGGGGCATGAAATCTGTAGCCATATCGATGAATTCATCAACGGTGCCTTTGAACGAACCATGGTCATCATAGGCATCGGGGCAATAGCAAGATCTCACCAATTCGAAGTCCATTCGGTCTATCCCACGCGCGTAGCGGTAAACAACGTCAGTTATTTCTTGTTTAACGAGGAGTGTTTCGATATCCATACATCATGAGTCTTACAGATCTTGTCTTATGCCCGTATTAGTGACTCAATCTGTGGGTTTTGTCCGAGGTGATACGTGTTCGCCGGCGGAGTCCTCTTTGAAATCTTGGTGAGGAAACGAAAGAGAAAGTTGCACTAATTAGGGTCGTGAGCTCTGTTAAGCCGAGCCGGTCGGGGTGATTTTGCCCATGCGGCCAGCCTCATAATCTTTTATGGCTTGAAGGACTTCAGCTTCTGTGTTCATGACAAAGGGTCCGTATCGGGCCACTGGCTCTCCTATGGGCTTCCCGGCCATTAGGAGTATCTGGGTAACCGAACCAGGTTGAGATGTGGAAAGGTGGACCGATCCGTCACATGGTTGAAAGATCGCCATTTGATGCTGGTTCACCAGTGTTTGACTTGCACCGAAAAGTCCTGCTCCCTCGAAAACGTATAAGCCAATTTGGTGATCAGCAGGAAGTTGTAACTCGAGCGCACCACCGGGTTCGAGGGTGATGTGTGAATAACAGATTGGCGTGTGGGTGCCTGCAGGACCCTGTACCCCCAGCACGTCTCCTGCGATAACAACGGCTTTCCAGCCGTCGCCATTAACGGTTGGGATTTCATCAGCAGTTAATGCTTGGTAGCGAGGTGTAGTTCGCTTATCAATCGCAGGAAGATTGACCCATAGTTGAAATCCATGAACGCGTCCGCCGTTAGTCTGAATATTTCGTGATGGCATCTCGCTATGAATGATGCCGTCGCCAGCAGTCATCCACTGCACATCGCCTTTTCTGATTACACCTCGGTTCCCGAGTGAATCCATATGTTCGGTTTCTCCTTGGAGAACATACGACACTGTTTCAAACCCGCGATGAGGGTGATCCGGCGCTCCTTTCGCTTCCCCCGGTTGATAGTCGGTTGGTTCCTTTTCGTCCAACATTAAAAATGGATCGAGCATTTCTAACGAAGTTGACGGGAAGGGTCGATAAACGGCGAAACCTGCCCCTTCAAGCTGGCGGTGAGCAGTTACTACTTGAGAGACGTCGCGTTGAGCCATGGTTGAGACCTTACCCATCTTGTTGCTTGCGGTAGCAGGGACGACAGGGATATACATTTATGAATAATGCGACGGGGGGACCCGTAGTCGTATCCTGAAGTGATGTCGCAAATCGAAGCAGGTGCAGTCGCTAACTGGATACGAAACCGTGCTCCTTTCAGCTAGTGACTCCGCCGCATGGGACCGCGACGGTTATTTTCTTATAAAAGGGTTTTCGTCCTCTGAAAGCTGTGACGCTATGTTGCAACGAGCCATTGAACTGGCCCGAGAGGCTGATGGTACTGGCGTCGCTGGTGCAGCCATCCTGCATCCAGAACGGAATTTGGCTGATTCAGTAGGGCCGGACGCCGCAGCTGAAGAACGAGTATCGAAGATCTTTAAGATCCACCGAGATTCCGTGTTTCACAATTTTGCGACGCGTCCTGATCTTGTCGCTTTGTTACAACATCTTCTTGACACTGACATCGACTGCTTCTTGTCGCAGTTTATTTTTAAGAATCCCGGCGCTTGGGGTCAACCGTGGCACCAGGACGGTTTCTATTTCCCCTTTGACCGCGCACCACAGATTGGTGTGTGGCTGGCAGTCACTGAAGCAACGCTCAGCAATGGATGTCTACACGTGGTGCCTGGTTCGCACCGGGAACCACTTCACAAGCATTTCCTTGACCGACGGCCGGACGCCAACCAGGGCTACGTGGAGATTCTCGACCATGACATGTCTGGTGAAGTGCCTGTCATTATGGCGAAGGGCGACCTACTTATCTTTCATAGCCATTTGATGCACCGGTCGAAGGACAACAACTCCAGCAAAATTCGAGCGGCGATGGTGTACCACTATGCGGAGCAAGGAACTGTCGACTTGGCGGATGACCCAGCGCCCATTAACGACTGGATGCAAGTCGGGGAGACATCAATCCAATGACTGTTCCTCAGTTACATCCGTTGAATCATTCTTTTTCGTGGAAGTCGTCACCTCTCGCAGGACGCGCCACAACTGTCGACCAAGTGACTCAGTTTGAAGAAAACGGATTCTTTTTGTTGGAAGGCGCCTTCGACGCTGAACAGATCAGAGATCTCATTAGAGAGATCGATCCTTTCGAGCAAGAGGCCGAGAAGTTTTTACGCACGCAACCCGGCGGGCAAGTGTTTATTTCTAAAGCTGACGCGATCACCTTCACGAAACATCTCGTAAAACGATCGCTCAAATTACGTCGTTTCAGTACTGCTGAACCTCTTGTTGGCCTTTGTCACGACCTTGTTGGTCCCGACGTTCGTCTGTATTGGGAACAGGCGGTTTATAAGAAACCAGGTAACCCAGAGGAATTCCCCTTTCATCAAGACAATGGTTACACCTATCTTGAGCCGCAGCAGTACCTCACATGTTGGATCGCTCTAACCGATGCTGATGAGAAAAATGGATGCCCATGGGTGATCCCGGGAGCGCATCGCCACGGCACCCTCGCCCACGAGATGACTCCTTTGGGTTGGCAGTGCGCACCCTCCTCCAGCAAGGCAGTTCCTATCCCCGCCGCTGCGGGGGACATCGTTGTATTTTCGTCACTCACACCCCACCGAACTGGGCCAAACCTCACCGAACATGTGCGGAAAAGCTACATCGTTCAATATGCGCCCGATGGAGCAGTACACCGGACCGGGGACCAGCCGGCAACGCTTCAAAACGATCACGAACGCCAATACTTGGTGCTGAGCGACGGTCTCAGGATCAATGTCGGTTGAGGGTGATACTGCTCAACCCCGATTGAAGTTGTTATCGACTCACTTCTGGAATTTCCAACGAGCTCCAAATTCTCGTGAGATAGATTGGTTGTGCCAGTCTGCTTAAGTAGGCCAGAAGGGTGCATCGACCATGACGGATAAGACACAACCGGCAAGTAAATCTGTTGAGGAAGGAAACATTGCGTTCCCTCAACGCTGGAACAGCCTCACCGAAGACGGTGACTACCGCGAGATTTCTTTCTTGATGGGCGACCCCGAATCCGGGCCAATGGCGCGCATTCTGAGCTTCCCTCCAGGGAGGGAGAGCGTGCGCGCAAACGGGAGGGCATATTCGCACCATCATCGAACCGACACCTTCAGAATTGCTCTCGCTTCTCATTCTCGTCAGACCAGAGTGTCGGGCCACTGGTTTGGCCATGGGTCTTTTGTGTTACGTGGAGCGAACGACGTGTACGTCGAATCCCTTGAAGGTGGACACGGCGCCTTATTGTTGCTTATCAGCGCAGACCGCCGCGGCTACCACCCGGTCTACTCAGATCGTGATCGAGCAGAAGCGGAAGCAACGCTGGATGAATCCGCATCAGTTGTGTTCGGCGACGAGCAGCCACATTTCCATGAGCACGACGACGATACAGCGAGTGGGGTTGCAGCAACTTTCGCAGACCTAGACTCCAAACGTCCCGAGTTATACGGAGATCTGCAGGAGCAGACCAACTGGCACCGCATGTCGGACGGCTCTGACGTGGCAATGGTGCTCATGGGCGATCCATCTTCAGGAACGCTGGTAGAGATGACGCAATGGCCTAGCGGGGCGTCAGAGCCGGCTAAACCTCCTAGCCAAACCGACAGGTTCTGGCTCATGACCGGCGGTAGTTGCTCTATTGGTGACCGGCTATACCACGAGGGTGACTTTCGTTTCCTCCCAGCTGGGACCGCTGACCCCGAGATCGTTCGTGGTGACTCAGGGTCGACTGAAGTTGTGGTTACTGCAGATCGTGCTCGATGGATGGAGTCTGTCTGCGCCCAAGATCAAAACACCCGATCGACTGAACTGCTGCAACTTGTCAAGCAGATGCATCAAGCGTTGCTACCTGGGTAACTGGACTACGCAACGACTTACATTCGCAAAGAGTAAGTGTTCGCCGTGAAGTAGCCCCCAAGAGGGACAGTTTGACGTTGCCAGAGTTTTCTTATGAGCCGTCGAAGCTGGCGACCCCAAGAATGTGAGCAGGGGGCGATTATTGGTAGTCCAACGAATCTTGAAGGTCAGCTTTCTTTGCGCAATGTTTCGTACTTCTTGACGCGTTGAACGGTCGCTGTGGTTCGACGTTTCCAATACTTTGTTTTCCAATGAGCAAGATGGCTTCGATTCCGGCCTTTTCTCCTCTTGTTTTCAGGAGTGTGATGTTTAGGTGGCCGGCGATGTGGTAATTCGGCGGTGAGCTCATCCAGTTCGTCATCCTGATATTCAGCAGCGAGACGAGCGAGTCCCCGCAATTTTGCGTGGTCAAGATGACGAGAAGTTCGGGTCTGAGAAATAAAGGACTTTTTGGTCCTGATTTCTTCTGGCTTTCTAGGTGACATCAACCCTTCTCGGTACAGCAACGAGTTGCTAATTCAGGCCGGTGCCTGCACAGTGTTCTCGCTTCAAAGCCCGGTGCAGGCGTATTTAAAATGTTGGACCAGCATATGACCTAATAGGAGGGTCTTAAGTCCTTAATTGCTTGGAAGGGTCTTGAAATGAAATCAGTGGGATCGCAACAGGTGGACTGAACATTCCCGGAACTAAAGAAACAGTCCTGTTAGAACTACGCTCCCTCTGTGACTAAAGCTACGTTTAATCTCCACTCACGTCATCACGCCGGGCCAGTTGACTCCAGAATTTTCGGCGGATTCTTGGAACACATGGGCCGAGCCGTCTATCAAGGTGTCTTTGAACCGGATTCGATTCATGCCGACCAACATGGGTGCCGAGCAGACGTACTATCTGCCCTAGACGAACTCGATTTCACAGTTATGCGTTATCCCGGCGGGAATTTTGTTTCTAATTACCATTGGCGAGATGGTGTCGGCCCCGTCGCTGAACGACCCACTCGCCGAGAACTGGCTTGGGGGACAATAGAGCCAAACAGCTTTGGTACTAACGAGTTCTTATCCCTATGCGACCGTACCGGATGGTCCCCGATGTTCGCTGTCAACTTAGGGACAGGCTCACCTGAAGAAGCAGCAGATTGGGTCGAATACACCAACAGCGGTTCTGCTACTGCTATCACCAAACAACGCGAAACGGATCAAACCACAAACATGCCAAAGGTTCCGCTGTGGTGCCTAGGAAACGAAATGGATGGCCCTTGGCAAATTGGGCACATGTCTGCGACCGAATATGGGACTAAAGCTCGCCAAGCAGCTCACATGATGAAACTGGTCGACCCCTCGATCGAACTTGTGGTGTCGGGGACATCGCTACCTGACAATTTGACTTACCTCAACTGGGATCGAGAAGCACTAGAAGCAGTAGGGGGGTTCGCTGACTATCTATCCACTCACCGATATTTAGATAACTACTCAGGAGATACCGCTGCTTTCTTAACCTCTGGTGTGGCAATCGATCAACAAATAGCAGAAATTGACTCAGTGTGTCGCTATGTGGCAGGGCGACGCCGCTCCTCCCGGCGTCCCTTTATCGCGTTTGACGAGTGGAACGTTTGGTACAGGACTCGAAATCGAGCAGGTATGTGGGCTGATGGAAATTTTCCAGCCCATCTAGTCGAAGAGATGTATGACCTCCAAGACGCGCTTGTTTGCGCACAGTTCTTGATGAGTTTCATTCGGAATGCAGACGTAGTGAAAATCGCCAACATCGCACAGATCGTGAATGTCATAGCCCCTGTACTTACCGAGGGTGACAACTTGTTACGGCAAACTATTTTTGAAGCGTTAGCAATGTTTGTAAATCGGCGGGAAGGGAAATCACTCCATCTGGGGTATGAAGGATCAACAGTAGGATCCCCAGATTTTGGTGATGTTGCAATGGTGGACGGCGCAGCCATCTTGAACGACAGCGGGGAGATCTACGTCTACGCGGTGAACCGTTCAGTTGATTCGACTGTGGATTTAGAAATCAATCTCTCGGGGGCACACCTTCACGCTCTTTCCAGTGAGATCTTGCATCACCCAAACCCATCGACTCAGAACACTTGGGACAAACCAGATGCTGTAAGGCGGAGCACGTTTGAAACTTCATCTGGCCCTACCCCTTTGGTGCAGCTCCCCCCGCACTGTTTCTTCGCTGCCACGTTCAAAGCCTCCTAAAGACCGGCCTTTGGACTTTTCGACAAACACTCTCAAGCTTTGGGAAGGACAACAAATACAAACGCTATGTAATGAAGTGATGCAGCAGCCACTGTAAAAGAGTGAAATATTTCGTGGAATCCAAATTTCTGTGGCCACGGATCTGGTTTCTGGGCAGCAAATATGACAGCCCCAGCCGTATAAAACATCCCTCCAGAAAGAAAAAGGATGAACCCGAGAACGCCAAGTTGTCGCCAGGCATCATTGATAACCGCGAGCAAACACCAGCCAACGATCAAATATGGGGCGGCGACAACCCATTGGGGAGAGTCAGAAAACCGGATACGTATTAGCGCTCCTAAAAAAGCGCCACTCCACACCAGGGCTAACACCAGCTTCGCCGCCCCGGGGGACAGCACGAATGCCGCTACTGGCGTGTAAGTAGCTGCAATAGCGAGAAAAATTGTGACATGGTCAAACTTTTGGAGCCGGCGACGGTTGATAGATCCCCAATTAACCCGGTGATATAACGCCGACACTCCGAATAAAGCAACTATCGACATCGTGTAAAGACCAGTGATTAGGCGCGGCCACACTCCTGGGGCCGAAACAACCACAATTGGGGCGAGCGTGATCGAAGCTATGAAAGCTGCCCGATGTGATACTCCCCTGAATAGAGGTTTGTTATCGGCTGTGGTCAATGGTGATCCGTGGAGTGATTAGTTGGGTGATTACGGATTTCAGTGGGCTTGACGGTGGATAAGAAGCCCGTTGTTGGTGGAGTGAGTCGATCCCAGAAAGTTTGGAATAGAGGAACCTCATCCTATGGCGTGGAATTGTGAGTACTGGGCCTTAGCGTCTTTCAACGGATCGGTCTATGAACAAGTCGCAACATTTTCTGTACAAATGGCAACTACTGGCGTTAGCGAGCTGGTTGAGATGTGGGCGTCGAGGCATCATCGAAGCCGTCACTGGAGCTGGGAAAACCAATGTAGCGATGCAGGCGGCAGCTGATGCTCACAGGCGTGGCCTCTTTGTTTTGGTTGTTGTCCCTAGCCGTGTTCTCATGGAGCAATGGTCTGAGAGCCTCAAAAACGCACTACCACACTGCGTTATTGGACGGCTAGGCGACAGTTTCAGCGACAGAGCTGATGATTGTGACGTGTTGGTGACAACCCGGCATTCAGCGAGCGCCAAAAAACCGCTACCTCCGGGAGACCTCGGAGGTCTTTTGATCGCAGACGAATGTCACGGGTTTGGTGGAGCGACGTTGCGCAAATCCCTCATCCACGAGTACGAAGAACGCTTAGGGCTGACGGCAACGCTGGAACGTTCAGATGATGCTGTAGAGAAAACTCTCGTCCCCTACTTCGGCGGGGTTTGTTATCGGTATGACTTTGGCCAAGCCATTGCTGATGGGGTATGTGCGCAACCTCGCGTAGCTTTTGTAGCGGTACCGCTAGCTAAAGAAGAGCGAACCGAGTACGACCTCATGGAGGCTGACTTGGTCACTGCGCGTCAAACCCTGAGGGCCATTCCCGACATGCCGCAAGAACCCTTTGGCGCCTTTTTGGCCGCCGTCAGTTATCTATCTGAAAATGATGCTGGACCGAACGGTAAAGCTGCGACGACATATCTTGATTCGTTTTCGAAACGTCGCGAGATAGTTGCAACCAGTCGTTCAAAATATGAGGTCCTGTCTAACTTCGCTTCAGTGATTCTTAATGGTTCAGGTGCTCTAATTTTCACCCAAACAGTTAAGGCTGCCAACCATGCGATCAATCGGTTGGATCCACTGTTGGGAATTGAAATCATTACTGGCGACACTGCTCGCCTGGAGCGAGAAACTATCTTGAATGACCTTCGCGATGGGAAGTTGGATGCGGTAGCGGCCCCGCGAGTTCTAGACGAAGGCATTGATGTTCCTGATGCCAATTTGGGAGTAGTTGTTAACGCAAGCCGGACGCGAAGACAGATGATTCAGCGTATGGGACGGATTCTTCGTCTGAAGCAACGCGGCGTTGGTGCCCGGTTTGTTGTGCTTTACGCAAGTGACACATTGGAAGACCCGACAGCTTCTGAACGCGATGGGTTCATGGAGGAAATAGAAGCGATCAGCGAATCAGCGCGTATTTTTGGGATAGGCGAACAAGATGAACTTGTTTCGTTTCTGGACTACTTCGGCCCGGATGAGCCAGTCGTACCTGAAAAAATTGGTCCAATGACATCGGTTGAGGAGCTTCCTAACAATCTCGATGCCGTTGATCAGTACGCATGGTTAAATTTTTTAGGTTGGCCCGAAGTAACAGATGCGCATGAAGAGGCATGGGCTACTCCACTGTCCGTAGCACCAGACCCGGCGTATCTCGATTTCGATGTTTTGGAGCTGCCGGAAATAGCAAGACAAAAGACGTCTCCTAAGAAAGAGGCGAGACTGTCTACTGGGGAACAACCAGTCACAATGAGCAAGGTAGATGGGAATTTTGTGCTTCGATGTACTGGCTGCGGAGCTGCATCCGAACCGACTCCTTTTCGGTGGAAGGCACTGGAAGCCACTGTTGAGTGCAGTTGCCTTTGGTAGTTACCTGGATGGGCTGCTTCGAATAATTAGGTGGTGGGAAATATGCCAAGTGAAGAAGGGCTGGGCAAGCGACCAAAATACAGTGGAGTAAGCGGTTTCAACGTTTAGTTTTGGGTCGTGGGAAAACGAGTTTGGCGCTACATCTTTCTGGCTGTTCTTATCGTCTATGTATGGGCGGCAGCAAGGGCAATTCTCTAAGTTGAGCTGGGACCCTTACCAAGTGAACTTTGGTATCTCTATCAACCACTATTAGATTTTCAGATCAGCGAACAAAGACCCCAGTAATTAATATTTCTCAGACGGATGGGTTTATTAGGGGGCACTAAATGATTCGCACAGAGATTGATGGATCAGTAGTAAGCGCTGTCTTGGACGCGCCCGAGGTTAAAAACGCGTTCGACGCCAGCATGATCACCGAGCTGAGTTCAGTAATTTCTGATGCAGCCTTAGATGAGAAGTGTCGTTGTCTCATTATCACTGGCGCAAGCGGCACTTTTTGCACGGGGCGTGATCTCAGCGAAGAGGTGGATTCCAGTTTGGAGGCGGTATTGACACGCGAGAGTAATTGGGAACAGATTTTCCAACAATTACGACAATTCCCTAAGCTGTCGGTCGCAGTGGTAGAGGGTTATGCAGTAGCAGGTGGGTTCACACTTGCTATGGGCTGTGATTTTGTCATCGCAGATGCTGGCGCTGTGTTCGGAGCATTTGAAATGCGAAATGGGTTCCCAGCAGCCGTGAACACGCCTTTATTGGCGAAACTTGTCGCGCCGAGGATTGCTTTGGAGTGGGCGCTCTTAGGTGAGGCCATTTCGGCGAGGCGTCTATATGAGATGGGACTCATTAATCGATTAGTTGAAGACACAGATGAATTGTCTGGAGTTGTAAGCAGCTTCATTTCTCATCTGACCACACTTAACCCAACGGCGGTGAGGGCGGCCAAGGAAATCCATCATGCAGCAAGAAACATGCCGCTGTCAGACGCTCTTGTCATGGGGGCTCAACAGAATTCTTTGATATCAGCGTCTGGTTGGCTTACCGAAGGGATGCAAAAATATTCCGGTAATAAGCGAAAGAAATAAACAGATCTAGATCTAGTGTTTCGACCATTTGTTGGGGTGGATTTGGGTGCCCGCTTTACCATGCACCACAGCAGTCAAGTCGTTTAAAGCGCCGATAGCCGCAGTCCCTCCCGTTGCATCGATAAATTCGAGAACCGAGTGGACTTTTGGTGCCATTGAGCCTGCAGGAAACTCGCCATTTTGTAATCGCCCTCTGAGGTCGTCAGCGTTGATATAGCGAATGAGTTTTTCATCATCAGTTTTGTAACCGTCTTTGATGCCCTTAACGTCTGTGACAATCACCATGCGTTTGGCACCAACCCGTTCAGCCAATAATGCTGTGCACAAATCTTTGTCCACGACAGCTTCTGCTCCCTTGAGTTTGCCGCCCTCTCTAACCATAGGAATGCCGCCACCTCCACAAGCCACCACGACAACGCCCAGATTAAGGAGCGATTCGATGACTGGGATATCAAGTATTTCGATTGGCGGAGGCGAAGGGACCAAACGCCTAGTTCCGTCGTCGCGTGGTCGTCCTATTGGCTTAACGGGTGAAGTGAAACTTGGATCTCGAGGGTTTACTTCTACTCGGGTTATGACACTCGTGACCGCCTGCGAGATAGACCTACGTCGTAGTTCCAATTCAATTTCGGTTACTAGAGTGAACCCAATAGTGGCTTGTGTTTGAGCGACACACCAATCAAGCGGCATGGCAGGCACGAAGCTTGCCGACAGTTCGTTTTTGAGAAGCAGATTGCCAACTTGAGGGCCATTCCCATGGGTTACTACAGGTTCGTATCCATTTGAAATGAGATCGACAATGCTCTTGGCAGCGACCGCCATATTGGCGGTCTGTTCCTCTGCGGTGTAGTCCCCGCCGCTGGGCGCAATCGCGTTTCCGCCCAATGCGACGACTACACGTTTGTGGGGTTCGGTAATAGTGTCCACTGGTCTACGCCAAGCGACTCGGCTCCCTAAGAAAGGCTACTATCGATGCGATGCCGACGCTCGCAGTCACCGGGGCTCATGGTAAGACGGGGCAAGCCGTGATTGGTGCTTGCCGGGAAGCCTGGGATATTCGGGCTTTAGCGCGAGATAAGCGGCAGGCGCAGAACCTCGAAGCAAGCGGTTGCGACGTGGTCGTCGGCGACATGGCCGATGCTTCAACGCTGGATAAATTATTGGGAGATGCTCATTCCGCCTACCACATTTGTCCAAATTTTCATGGAGATGAAGTTCAGATTGGGGCTTTGGTAGCTGACCATTCAAGATCGCTGGAACGGTTGGTGTATCACTCAGTTCTCCACCCGCAGACCCAAAAAATGCCGCACCACTGGAGAAAACTTCTCGTTGAAGAGAAATTGTTGGAAGCTGGTTCCGTAAGTACCACCTTCGTTAGGTCAGCTCCATATGTTCAAAACCTAAAACCTTATATCCAGGAAGCCCTCAGTAGCGGGAAACTCATGCTGCCGTATTCTGTAAATGCCCGCACAGCCATGGTTGACCTTGCCGACGTAGGACGCGCAGCCGCAGTACTTCTCGATAATGGAATGGAAGCAGGTTCGGGCTGGGATCTGTGTGGGGTTGGCTCAATCAGTCACAAGGAGATAGCGGATTTGTTGACAACGCTAACTGTAGGTGTAGTTACTGCCAGTGAAAAAGAGCCGCCAGGGAACACACCCGATGAGATTCGAATGATGTTTGACTATATGGATCAATACGGCTTGGAAGGATCCACGGAACAAATTCGCGCTTTGATTGGGGAGCCGACACCGCTTGAAACGTCCCTAAAAATATTGATCGATGAAATCGAGGGTTCACAGTTGTGAAACCGGCACCGTTTAATTATCACCGGGCTACATCGGTTAAAGATGCGACACAACTTTTAGCGGATCTCGACGACGCGAAAATACTTGCTGGTGGTCAGAGCCTTATACCTCTAATGAATTTCCGGTTGGCTACTCCAGTCCATCTAATAGATATTTCCCGCCTCCCAGAATTGGCCGAAATCAAGATAGAAGAGGACGCCGTTGAGATTGGAGCTGCGGTCACCCACAGCCAGGTGTTGCATAATGAAGGAGTTGGAGCGCAATTATCTTTGTTAGTGGAGGCAGAAAGACTTGTCGCCCACGAAGTAATTCGAAATAAGGGCACTCTTTGCGGTTCATTAGCGCACGCTGATCCGGCTGGAGAGATGACCGCAGTAATTTGTGTCCTTGGTGGAACTGTCCAAACGTCTTCAGTTGCTGGCGAACGCATTATCCAAGCAGCGGATCTGTTTGAGGGTCCCCTCCAGTCGTCACTTAGAGAAGATGAAATGATTGTTTCGGCGACCTTTCCAAAACTGTCCAAAAGCGCTGTGACATCATTTCGTGAAGTCGCAAGACGCCACGGTGATTATGCAGTGGCCGGGGCAGTGAGTGTTGTTGAGTATGACGATAATGAAGTGGTGACCTCTGCTCGAGCGGCGTTCCTGTCCGTTGGTCCGGTCCCAACTGTGGTGAGCTTCGATGAACTATTAACAGGCAACAAGATCAGCGATGTGGGACACGACGAAGTTTACGAATTTTTGAGTTCTCGATTAAACCCCCATGGTGATCTCCAAACGTCAGCTGACTATCGACGTCATCTAGGTGCAGAGATGGGTTGGAAATCATTGGAAGCATGCATATGAACGCAGAAGAATTTCATGACATTGTTTTGAACGTAAACGGCGAAGTAAAACAATTGAAAGTGCCGGCACGCAGGCTGCTGTCAGACGCACTCAGAGGTGAACTAGGTCTCACTGGAACTCACGTTGGATGTGAGCATGGGGTTTGCGGGTGTTGCACGGTGCTGGTTGATGGTCAGCCAGTTCGGTCGTGTCTTACATTTGCAGTCTCTGTTCAAGACGACGAAATTCGAACAGTTGAAGGTCTCGCAGCTGACGACGGAGAACTACACCCTGTTCAGACTGCCTTCAATGAGTGTCATGGTCTTCAGTGCGGATTTTGCACTCCGGGGTTTCTTATGACAGCTGCTGCTCTGGTTGAGCAAAATCCTGACCCTGATGAAGAGGACATCACAGAGGCGATAGCAGGCAATTTGTGTCGTTGCACGGGCTACCAAAATATCCGAGTCGCAGTCAGACACGCGGCCGGACTAATGAGGTCAGATATTCAATGACTTCAGGCAGCTTTGGTAAAGCAATACGGAGAACTGAAGACCTGCGGCTCATTACTGGTCAAGGTTCTTTCACAGATGACGCAGGGTCGACAGGACTTTCTCTGACAATAGTCCGGTCTCCATATGCCAATGCGCGCGTCATCTCTATTGATGTGTCAGAAGCAGAACAGGTCGAAGGTGTTAGGGCGATCCTTACATACGAAGACTTGCCTGGTCGGCTTCTAGAGCCGCTGCCGTTACTAATCCCACACCCTTCTCTTGTGGCGCCTCGGACCCAATACATACTTGCAAAAGAACACGTTCGTTATGTAGGGCAGTCAATAGTGGCAATCTTTGCAACGGATCGTTATATCGGTGAGGACGCCGCAGAACGGGTGATAGTTGAATACGACCCTGGAGAAGCGGTTGTTGGTATCGACGCCGCGTTAGGCCCCAATTTGGTTCATGAAGATGTTCCCGACAATGTCGCAGCTGACCACTCTGAACATGTAGGAGATGTCGACGCAGCTATGGCCAGTGCTCTCCATGTACTTGAGTTAGATCTTGAAATGGAAAGGAGTATGGGCAGTTCTTTGGAAGGGAGAGCTAGTTACGCAACTTGGGATCGGCACAGCCGAAAATTGCGAATCCAAAACGCGACCCAGACCCCGACAAGTGTTCGGTTTGCTGTAGCGAACATTCTCGAAATGCCAGACGAACAAGTTGAGGTGTTCGCCATTGACGTAGGAGGTGGTTTTGGTACCAAGGTCATTCACCCTTGGCCCGAAGACATTCTCACTGCTTGGGGAGCAATGGAGTACGGCTGCCCAGTCAAATTCACCGAGGATCGAGTGGAACATTTCATTTCGTCTTCGCATGAACGAGCCCAACGTCACCACGCCAAGGTTGGCTTTGACGAAGAAGGGAAAATCCTTTTCTTAGACGTTGATTTTGTTCATGACAACGGGGCTTACACCCCCTACGGGATGATTGCCCCTTTGATCACCGCCACCCAGTTACCAGGGCCTTACAAACTTCCCAATTATCGGGTGCGCTTTCGAAGTGTCTATACAAACACTGTTCAAGTGACTCCGTATCGGGGTGCAGCGCGACCTCATGCAGTTTTTACTATGGA
>ERZ1046876.1644-NODE-1644-length-14585-cov-5.153613_pt1 | contig 14585 bp, 14 predicted proteins | sample MGYA00383094_ERZ1046876 | MGnify/ENA primary metagenome ERZ1046876 (study PRJEB29581, sample SAMEA5548364) | metagenome | biome: marine; feature: coastal; material: water | depth 50 m | study: Short-term variability in the microbial, nano- and picoplankton...
GGAATTCCTCAGCAATGACACCACCCTCATCAGTGGTGGCATGATTACGGTTGAAGCCCGAGGCAATCTTTTGCTGGAGGGATGCTTCGGGGAGAAGATCTCCTGCAATTTGTTCAATGGTGAACTGATCGAAAGGCATGTTATTGCGGTATGCATTCAAAACCCAGTCTCTCCAAGGCCACATATTGCGGGGACCATCGTCATGAAATACAGAGGTGTCACCATAGCGGGCAGCATCCATCCATACCAGGGTCATACGCTCGGCGTACTCGTCGGATGCAAGCAGGTGGTCAACCACTTGTTCATAGGCATTAGGGGATTTGTCAGCCAGGAAAGCATGAACATCGGAAGGGCTGGGGGGGAGACCAGTCAGATCGAGATAGAGGCGACGGATTAAGGTGCGCCTGTCCGCCTCAGGGGATGGTTTGAGACCAATTTCATCGAGTTTGGCATGAATAAAATGATCAATTGGGTTTTTGGCCCACTGCTTATTTGAATTGGAGGGAAGAGGTTCTTTTTTTACGGGAAGGTAAGACCAGTGGCCTTCCCACTGGGCTCCCTGTTGTATCCATTTGGTGAGGGTCTCTTTTTCGTGCTTGGTAAGCTCCTTCTTGCTCTCGGGCGGAGGCATGATCTCGTCCGGGTCATCAGAAACGATTCGGTGCCACACTTCACTATCTTCAATATTGCCCGGGATAATCGCGGCAAACCCATCTTTTTTTAAAAAGGCTTCCTCGGGCAGATCGAGGCGCAGGTCGGCTTCGCGAAATTTTTCGGAAGGCCCATGGCAATGAAAGCATTTCCCTGAAAGAATGGGTCTGATGTCACGGTTAAATGATATATCTGCTGAAAATGCTTGGTGAGGGAAAAAGCAAGAAGCGGAAGCAATGAGCAGACAAAAGGTAGATAATGGTAAGATATTTATAAAATTTAAGATTTTCATTTATTAAGTTGCCACTCCAAAATTATGGTGCGGGTCGAAGGTTTTACACGTTATGAAATTGTTTTGGAAGTGGAGGAAATATGTCTTGTTAACGGACAGTGAAAAAGGAAAATATACACATATCATATAGAGCAATCTTGGGGATTTAAGACAACTTATTTACAAATATTTTCTTTTCAAAAAAAGTAAGTTGATGCCCTGTTTTTTATGAAAGACATTTAAGTAAGCAGGCCCGTTGAGTTCTTTTTTGGTAACATGTTGTATTATACTCCACAAGAAGCATAATCCTGTTGAAAAAAACATCCTCACATTCCCATTGTCACCCGCATGAAATCTGTTTCAATGGGAAGGTATTTACGATGACTGAAGAAGAAAAAAAAGAAGATACACCAGCAGAAGAGGAATTGCCTTTTGATGCGGTTGATTTAATGCTCGATGGTAATTTGCAAGGACAGATTAATTATTCCTTGGTCAAAGCGATTGCCTCGGCACTCGATGAAAAGGCGCAAATCCTGATTCAAGCGGAGGAAAGTTACCAGCCTGTAGAAGATGAAACTTTTCCTGAGGCGGCGATGCCAGAAATCGAAGCCATGAGTAAAGCAATTTTAGAGGGCTGCGTTGATTTTTCGAAAATATGTTTTTGGGAAGCTTGTGAAACTGCCGAAGTAGCCTGGGAGGAGACGAAGGACGAAGAGGGTAAGGTCGTGCAACGTTTGCCCTACGGTAATTCACTGGAGGAACCTCGTCCGGGAAATCGAATTCTTGCCAACCTTGAACAGATTTTAATTTGGATGGAAGCGGTTCATGTAGCCCACGAAAAAAATGGGATGGGATGGGTGTCTCCCTACGGATGCCCGGAAGATGGCCAACAGGCTTTTGAAGCCCGGGCACAATCGATCAAGGAATTTGAGCAGCTTATTATCACTATCCAAAAGAATTTTGATTTTTAAGAGCCAGGCCTGCCGGCTTTATTCCCGGTTGGTGGTGTAAACTCGGGGTACTCTCTTGGTGATTGAGCATAGTAGCTCCCAGGGAATAGTGTTCGCGTCGTCGGCCAACTTAGACAGTAATATTTCTTGATCCTCTTGCTTCCCGATTAAGGTCACTTTCTCTCCTGACAGTAGATCATCGGGTGCGTCCGTGAGATCTACAACCGTTTGGTCCATCGTCACTCTGCCGATGATGGGGTAGCTTTGCCCGCGAACCAATGCTTGTGCACGGTTTCCACAATGCAAGGGAATGGCATCACCGTATCCTGCGCTGACAATTCCAATTTTAGATTTTCGGGTCAATTGGTGCTGCCTGCCATAGCTGATGGTTGTTTGTGCAGGTAGTTCTTTTACCACCGCCAGCTTCGAGTGGAAGCTTAGGACAGGTTCCACGGGAAGATCAGAGAAGAGGCTTTCCTTTTTTGGGGATACCCCAAATTGTAAAAGCCCGATCCGGATCGCATTGAAAATAGAATCCCTCTCCAGGTGCAGGAGAGAGGATGAGTTGTCGGCATGGACCATCAAGTCTGCTTTCAAGCTTGCTGGAATGGAGTCGTAAATTTTTTTAAATCTTTCTCTTTGCAGGCTGGTAAAATCAAGATCACTGGGGTCTGCAAAGTGCGTAAGCAGCCCGCGTAATTTAAGTTCATCAACCTTTTCAATCTCTTGGATCAAAGCCTGCGCATCCTCCCACCAAATCCCGAGTCTCCCCATGCCCGTGTCAACCTTGAGGTGAACTTTCACTTTCTGCCCCTTGCTTTTGGCTTTTTCCTGAAACCTTGGAATTTCCGCGGGGGACGAGAGGGTTGCGGTAAGATCATACTCAAGCAGGGCACTGTCTTCCCCTTCTAAAAGGGGGCCCAGCACAAGGATTGGCCAGCCCGAACCCATTTCTCTTATTTCCGCTGCTTCTTTTACATTCGCTACAGCAAGGAGGTCGACACCGCTTTGCATCAGGCGCGTGGCGGTGGGCAAAATACCATGCCCATAGGCATCTGCCTTGACCACCGATACATATTTCATTTTTGGCGGCACCGCCCGCCGGATCAGGTCGAGGTTACGCTCCAGGGCAGCGAGGTCAATTTCCGCCCATGACCTCATTTTCTTTCCTCGTGGTTGGGATTGTTTTCAGGAGTTGGCATGGGATGGGTGTTTCCACTTTTTAAATTCTGCCGGCCGTGGAGAGTAAGGGGCAGCAATATCACATGGCTCAGAAACCTGCAGTAAATCTTGCAACCCTTGGGTTTGGGTTTCAAGGTTGTAGGAAATGGTTCGGTCTTCAGGAATAGAGGGATTTAATTTCCTGGGGTCGGGCAAGTGCATACTGGCAGGGAATTTTGCCAATGCCTCTTCCTCGGGCAATATTTGTTTCCTTCCTTTCGCTTGTTCACCTTGGCGGACAAAACGAAATCCTCTCCGGAAAGGTGCTTGAATCGACGCCTGCATACCACAGATTAAATGGGCCATATCGAGGGCATTGTATTTGTACAACCTCAGGTCTGGATGGTTCGCCCACTGGATTGTTTTTACAAAGGCACAGGCAATTCGAAGGCCTAAGGTGGAACCCGGGCCTTCGCAGAAAAAAATTGCATCAATCTTGGAGCTTTTCAGAGCGAGTTGCCTAAATGCGTCTTCTGCAGATGCAAATAATCCTTCCAGTGCTTGCTTCTTTGACACCCCCATGCTTTTCCATCCATTATGATCAGGGATACCAACTTGAATCAGGGGACTTGATGCGTCGACCACCAGAGGGAAGGAGAAGGAGGTTGGAACTATGACAGGCGGGGTTTCCAAGTTGAAAAAGGCTGGCAAGGGTGGGTTAATATCTCCGGCGAAGATTCGTTGCAGGTATGTTCAATTCTTCTCTGTATTTTGCCACAGTTCTGCGAGCCAGTTTGATCTCTTTCTTCGCCAGCAGATCGACAATCTTGCGATCGCTCAATGGCTTGGACGAGTCTTCTTGTTCAATAATCGATCCAATGATTTCTTTTACACTTGTGTTGGATACTGCATCTCCATCTTTCCCTGAATATCCGGGAGTAAAGAAATACTTGAATGGGAAAGTCCCGTGGGGGGTGCTTACAAATTTATTGGCGATGGCCCGGGAAACAGTGGTTTCGTGAACATCGATAATTTCAGCTACTTCAGACATGGTCATCGGATGCAGTTTGGAAACACCTTCATCAAAAAAATCTGCCTGTTTTTCAATAATCTGTTTGGTGATTCGCTCAATGGTGTTTTGCCGCTGGTCAATGGAGTTGATTAAGAATTTACCTGCCCGCATCTGATTCCTGACATACTCTTTTTCCTTGGTGCTTAGCGTACCTTTGGTGATTAATTCCTTGTAAGTTTTATTGATTTTTAGCCTCGGGATGTAATCGTTGTTTAAACTGATTGTCCATTCCCCGCCGACTCTTTCAACCGTGGCATCAGCAGCAACAGATTGGTTGCTGTCTTCGGAAAATCTTCGGCCCGGAGAAGGATCAAGTTCGGCAATTTTTTCCAAAGCGGAATGTATATCTTCGGTTGATTGGGAAAGTTTTCTCGATAGTTCAGGTACACGCCTCCGAACCAGCAGTTGAAAGTGGTCTTGTACGATCGTGTGGGAGGTAGTTCCAGTCCATCCACGGGCGATCATTTGCTTAAGTAGGCAATCCTGTAGGTCGATAGAAGCAATACCGATCGGGTCAAATGATTGGAGGATTCCCAAACCAGACTGTAAATCTTCAAGGGCAATTCCCGAGATCAACCCAATATCCGAAAGGGTTGTGGAGAGAAATCCATTTTCGTCTAAACTGCCGATCAAATATTCGCAGGCATTTTTCTGTCCTTTGGTCGTTTCAACCAGTTTTAATTGCTCAAGTAAGTGCTCCTGCAGTGAAGTTTCTGCAACCAGAGAATCAAAGAAATATTGCCTCTTTTCTTCAGCTTCAGAATTACCCAGTTTCGCTTCCCCTTCATACTCACTCTCAAAATGCTCTCTCATATCCTCCTGCATTTCTTTGAGTATGGAAAATTCATCTGAAAAATCCAAGTCATCCAAGTCTTCATTTTCCTTGGATTCTATGTCTATATCATCACCGCTGTCATCCTTGGCTTCGGGTTCTGGATTTTCCTCAGGGAATTCATCATGCTGGGGTTCTTCGACCTCATCCGGAGAAGGCTCATTTACCTCTGCATCCAAGCTCTCATCATTGGTGCCGTATTCTTCTAGCAGGGGATTGGTTTGCAATTCTTCCAAAATAGCGGAGCGCAATTCCAGGGCTGGTACCTGTAGAATTTTTAAGGACTGTCTTAGCTGCGGGGCTAGGACTAGATTCTGGGTCTGTTTCTGTACTTGTCGGAGTCCTTGAGACTGCATGGCTAGAAACGAAAGTTAAGATTCAATATATTGGGTTTCCCCATTGTACCACCGGGTGGCTGCGTTTTGTCCACCAGGACTAAAAAGATCACTGCAATAGGCAGCCAATTTTTCATTGGTCGGGCCATACCCATCCCCATAAATAAAATTTTCCAAACCACTCAGCATTTCCTCGGCAGACTGGAAACGACCATCTCTGGTTCGTTCAAGTGCCCTGTGTAAGATATGATTGAGGCGTTCATCCACATCCGGTCGAAGATCTGAGAAGTTGGGCAGTTGCAGTTCTAAAATGTTTTGAATTGTTTTTGTGGATTCACCGGTTTCAAAAAGATTGTAGCCCAGTAAGAGCTCCGACATGACAATCCCACAGCAAAACAAATCAGCCCGGTGATCAGTGATCTCACATCTGGCCTGTTCCGGAGAAAGGTATTCATCTTTGCCTGCAATCACATCACCTTCCTTGTTGTACATCAGGTCGAGTGCTTTCGCGATTCCGAAATCGGTAAGTTTTACATCACCTTCCTTTGCGACCATTATATTTTTGGGGTTTACATCCCGGTGCACGATTCCAAGGAGTCTGCCTTCATCATCCCTTTTCCGGTGAGCATAGCCAAGGCCCCGACAGATTCTTGATACAATGAAAACGGCGAGGTCAGCGGGCACATATTGTTCGGTTTCAATGTGCCGGTCCAAAAATTCTTCCAGGTTCCACCCCGTGACAAATTCCATGGTCATGAAATACTGGTCATTGAACTTCCCCAAGTGGTAAGTTTGTACAATGTTCGTGTGAATAAGGTCAGCCACTAACTTCGCTTCCCCAATAAAATTGTTTTTGAACTCCTCAATGGCGGAGTACTCTTCCCGAATCAACTTGATTGCCACCGTTTTGCGAAAGCCACCGATTCCACTTTGCACAGCTTCATAAACCAACCCCATACCTCCCTCAGCTACCTTACGGGTTAATTCAAAGTTAACTTCGTTGAAGATATTTTTTAATTCTTTATCGTTGATGATGGTTCGAAACTACTGCTTTTTTCTCAGCCATTCAAGAAAACTTTTTAGCTTTTCAAATAAAATTGTGAAAATGGCATAAAATCAGCTGTAATTTATCGAAAATTGACTTCCTTCAAAGCATTTGTATCATTCAGAACATGATAAGTCTTACGGAATCAGCAGTTTCAAAAGTATCATCCATGCTCAATGAAAACGAAGATGGGAAAGTTTTACGTGTATTTATCGAGCCAGGCGGATGCTCAGGATTCGAATATGGTATGTCGGTAGACTTTCCAAAAGAATCTGACAAAGTTAGTGAATGCGGAGGGGTCGCTTACGCAGTGGATGGTGACAGTTTGGAGTACCTGCAAGGGTGTGAAGTTCACTTTGATGATGGATTAACCGGTAAAGGTTTTGAGATACGAAACCCCAATGCTCAGTCCACATGTGGATGCGGAAAGTCCTTTCACTAATTTTTTCTGTCCTTTTTCTTTTTTCTTTGCCCTCAGTTTTTGGGGTCGAAGGCGACATCCTGGATAAAGGCCCGACTCAGCACTCTCTTGTTGCCGATGTGGTTGCCTGCAATGGAAAGGACTCATTTGAAATCGCTTGGCGTATCCGTCGTCAGTCAGGTTGGCACACTTATTGGCTTCACCCAGGAGATGTGGGGATTCCTCCTTCGATTACATGGGAATTGCCCGAAGGTGTAACTACAACCCCGCTGATTTTTCCTGCACCCAAAAGGGTAATGATGGGAGAAGTTGGTGCCCATGGCCACCACGGAGAAACTTTGTTTTTGAGTAAGATTTCTTTTTCGGACTCCTTTACGCCAGGGGACAACCTCACCATTCGAGGCAAAGCCGCTTGGTTAACCTGTTATCAAACCTGCTTGCCCGGTTTTGGGGAACTGGTGCTCTCCCTGCCCATCCAACCAAACAACCAAGCGGACCCGGTGTGGTCTGCCCGATTTGCTCAGTTTCGGGCGGTGCTTCCAGTTTCTCCACCCGATGGGTGGCAGGCCTTGGCCTACGATGAAGGGAGTAAGCTACGAATGGTTCTCCCTGCCGAGCCCACAGCTTCGAGCCCAGGGGTTTATTTTTTTAGCGAAGGCCGAACCATCAAGTCTGATGCCATGCAACCGGTGCGTGTGAAAGGTGGGCAATGGGAGCTTCAAATGACTCGATCTGCATGGTCGAGCAAACAGGAAACCCACCTTCGGGGATTACTTTACCGAAAGGCAGGCTGGCAGGGCGACCCCGCTTGCCAGTTTTATCAGGTCTCGCTGCCTCTGGCTATAAAGTAAAGTTTTGTTTTTGCCCCCAAAAATAATTCTTACATCTCCTGCAAGGTGCCGATTCCTAGCATTTCCAACCCGGTTTCAAGATAGGTCTGTGTCGACTTACAGAGTAAAAGCCTGAGCCCCTGGGCATCAGCTTCTGGTACCATGACCTTATCCTGATTATAAAAGGAACTAAATTCCGTGGCCAATTCAAATAAGTAGGTGCAAAGAAAATGGGGCTTCAACTCCCGGGTGGCTTGTCCGATAGCCAATGGAAAGAATATCAATTTGCGGGCTAACTTTTTTTCAGCTTCGGTCTGCGGCATCCGGGCCTGTCTGATGAGATCTTCAGTACTTCCCTCAATCTTGCGGAATATACTACAGATCCGAGCAACTGCATATTGTAGGTAGGGTGCAGTGTTTCCTTGCATAGCCAGTAGTTTTTCCCAGGAAAATACATAGTCCAATGTACGATCCTGTGAAAGGTCTGCATATTTGACCGCACCCAAACCAATCACTTTCGCCCGTCTTTTAATTTCATCTTCCGGTAAATTTGGATTTTTTTCTCTCACCATTTCAGAGGCTCTACGGATTGCTTCCGCCAGCAAGTCCACTAATTTAATCGGCTGCCCATCCCTGGTTTTAATTGCCTTGTTATCCTCCCCCAAAATGGTACCAAACCATACATGAGAGAGGGTGGGGATGGTTTTCGATTCCGCCTGAAACCATTTTTTAGCAGTCAGAAAAAGTTGTTCAAAGTGATCCCTCTGTCTTCCATCAGTCACATAGATTATTTGGTCTGACTTCCACTCTTTGGCTCGGTAGGCAAGGGTGGCGAGGTCAGTGGTTGCATAGTTGCTGGCACCATCAGACTTGCGCACAATAAAGGGCTGCTTGGAAAAACGCTTATGCTCAGGGTGAAACACCACCAGTGCCCCATCATCTTCCTGGCAGATATTATGTTCCATCAGGGCGTGGTAGATTGCATCCACTTGGTCGCGGTAAAAGCTTTCCCCATGGGCGTGATCAAAGGATACCCCAAGGAGAGAGTAGATCTTTTCGAAGGAATCCATGCTCAAGTCTCGAATCTTTTGCCACAGGCTTAAGTTTTCCGCATCTCCATTCTGCAGTTTTACCAATTCTTCTCTCGCCTCCTGTAAAGCCTGCTTATCTTCTTTAATCAAACTGTTCCCTTTCCGGTAAAGGTCTTCGAGCCTGGCTACCGGTTCATCTCCCAGGTCATCAAGATCGATACCTTCCCGTTTGATCGCACAAAGTAAAATCCCAAATTGTGTGCCCCAGTCCCCAAGGTGGTTATCTTTGACCACATCGTGCCCGTTCAACTTCATCAGCCTGGATAAACTCTCGCCGATAATGGTGGAGCGAATATGGCCGACATGCATTTGTTTTGCGGTATTGGGGGAGGAAAAGTCTAGTGTTATCCTTCTCACTTCCTTGGCTGCCATTGATTGCTCGATTTTGTTTCTGGATGAGAAATCGTTTAGCCATCGATGGAGGCAGGTGTCGGAAAGTTTGAAATTTATAAAGCCCGGACCGGCCAAAGAAACTTCCCAATCCTCATGGGTGGGCATGGCTTCCATTAATTTTTCCCCCAAAGCCCTGGGATTATGTCCATGTCGTTTGGCAAAGGGGAGGGTACCATTTGCCTGAAAATCCCCAAATCGTGGGTCAGCCCCTCGGATTTGGGGGTCAAATTCATCTGTGATTTCAGGAATTTGACTTGCAGCCAGAAGTATATGGGCGTTGATTTCTTTTGCGATGTCGTGCGACCTTTCCATTTGGTCAGAAAACATCGATTTCTGCCCCTCGGGTCAAGTTAAGTCCGAAGAAAATACTCGACGAATACACTATTTTTCAGTATAAGCACACTTTGCACTGAACCATTCACCCCACCAAATTCAGTTAGGAGTATATTATTATGCCAATTGCTAAATCAAAGGCCCCGCCTTCTTTTTCCTATTTAATCGAGAAGAAAAGAGATGGTGGCGAGTTCACTGACACAGAAATCAGGTCTATTGTAGACGCTATTTTAGACGAGGAAATGCCCGAGTTTCAACAGGCTGCCTGGGTGATGACTACTTTCTTCCAGGGCATGTCTGCCCAGGAGACTGCCAACTTTGCGGAAGAAATGATGCTCTCCGGAGAAGTCATTGAAATGATGGATGTATCCCGTCCCAAGATTGAGAAGTACTCAACGGGTGGCGTGGGAGACAAGACCACATTGGTACTCGGCCCCTTAGCTGCTGCCGCTGGTGTTGCTATGCCCCTGATGAACGGCGATGATGAAGAATTTCTTACCTCCACAGGAGAGAAGCTCAAAGCGATCCCAAAAGTGAAAACGGCCATGGATCTCGATGAGTTTTCAACTCAGGTTCGCAAGTTAGGTTGTGCCTTTGCCGACCTTCATGAAGAAATTTCTCCCGTTGAATCCATCCTCTACGAACTGCGTAAGAAAATTGGTGCCATTCCATCCATCCCCTTCATCACTGCCGGTACCTTGAGCCGTAAGTTGGCTGCAGGTGCCGAAGGCGTAGTTGTGGATATTAAATGGGGAAAAGGATCTTTTATCAAAAATGCGGAAGATGCGAAGCAATTGGCTCGCTCCCTCACCCGTGTCGGCCGCACATTGAAACGGCGCTGTGTTGCTCTGGTTACCGATAACAATCAGCCCCTTGGCTCATGCGTAGGCCCTGCTTTGGACCTCAAGGAAGCGATCGAACTATTGAAAGGTGAAGGCCCAGAGGACTTACAGGATTTAGTGATGAAGCTCGGTATGGAAATTGTTCGCCTTGCAGGTGTTGCAGGCTCCACACTTTCTGCGAAGCAAACAGTGCGTAAGCATTTGGAAGATGGTACCGCCCTCCAAAAACTGAAGGATGTGGTCGAGTACCAAGGGGGAGATACCAAGATGATAGATGACCCTGAAAAACTTCCCAAGGCCAAGCACACAAAGAAATTACCCGCCCCCAAAAGAGGTTATGTTCACACCATCGATGCAGGTCAACTTGCCCGGGGTGTTCAAATTCTTGTGCACGGCGATGGTAAAAAGTTTGATCCCGCATGTGGCGTCGCTGAACTCTGTAAAGTTGGTACCCAAATGAAACAAGGGGAAGCCCTGATGATGATTCATTACAACGATGAAAAGAGGTTGAAGTCGGCCATGGATTATTTCAAGGCTGCTTACCGTTTGGCTCCAAAACGTCCAAACCCTGCCCCCCTCGTTGTCGAGCGCGTTGCCTAGGCAAGCTTTTCAAAGACTTTAAGGTTTTACCAAAAACCTTACTCAAAAAAATCCTCCCCAAAAGGGAGGATTTTTTTGTGGAAAGAAAAAGACTGGGTTTTCTTACACCCGTCCCAGATAGGAACGGTCAGTGGTGCTGATTTTGATGGTATCATCCTTTTTTATAAACAACGGAACCTGTATGGTTATACCACTGGTTATGGTGACGGGTTTGAGCACATTGCCCGCAGTGTCTCCCCGGAGGGCGTCCGGGGCTTCCACAACCTTCGCTTCCACGGAAGCCGGAAGTTCAAGTCGTACCGGGTCATCATCGACTAAGAGAATGTCATAAGTGTTACCCTCCACCAGGAAGCACTCATCATCTCCAATCATATTATCACTGAGAATGCTGTCCTCATAGGTTTCGAGGTCCATAAAATGGTGCCCATCAGGATCTTTGTAGCTGTATTCCAGTTTTTGGGTACTGGTGTGCATAAACTCAACATTATCCGTTGAGCGAAATTTGGTGGTGGTGGTGGAACCACTTTGCAGGCTGCGTAAGGTAGTCTGGACAAACCCAGCCTGCCTGCCTTGCGTGCGGTGTAACATTTCCATAACTAGGTGCGGAGCCCCCTGGTATACGATTACACGTCCTTTACGAATTTCTGTTGGTGATGCCATGTTGATTACTTTTGCTTGTAGATTTGGGAAAAGGGCAACAATGATAATAGTTTCACTGTTTATCTAATATCCGCCTTTATACAAAAAGATCATTAAATGACCAATCAAAAGTCCAGCATCGATTTCATTTCATGGAATGTTAACGGTCTCCGTGCCTGCCGTAAGAAGACATTCGATACCTTTGTCGAAGATGTTTTTCCTGATGTGCTTTGCCTCCAGGAGGTAAAACTCAACCCCACAGTTATTCCCCCCGATGACTTTGGTTACGCCTTTCGCCATTATCACCTTGCGGAAAAAAACGGGTATTCCGGGACCGCTATCTTTTCCAAAACCCAACCCCTTTCTGTCACCGAGGATTTCCCCGATGGAAAACATAAAGGGGAGGGGAGAATGATTACCTGTGAGTACGAAAGCTTTTATGTGGTCAATGTATATGTGCCCAATTCCAAAGGGGATCTTTCCCGCCTTGGGTATCGCTATGACTCCTGGGACCCGGACCTCAGGGACTACCTGCTTGATCTGCGGGCAAAGAAACCAGTGGTTTTATGCGGTGATCTCAATGTGGCCCATCAAGAGATCGATCTCGCCAACCCCAAAACCAATCGTAAAAGTGCGGGATTTACCGACCAGGAAAGGGAAGGTTTATCCAACCTTCTCGCCGAAGGCTTTCTCGATACCTTCCGCCACCTTTACCCCGATCAGGAAAATGCCTATTCCTGGTGGTCGTATCGGGCCGGTGCCCGGGCCCGGAATGTTGGCTGGCGGATTGATTATTTCGTGGTTTCCGATGACCTGGCCACCTCGGTTCGGGATGCCACCATCCATGCCCAGGTCGAAGGTTCAGATCATTGCCCGGTTGGCTTATCCCTCGCTTTGGCCTAGAACTTTTTTTAGATGACTCTCTCTTCTTCCTCACTTTCTTCCTGGTACAACCGGGTGCTCGAGCTCGCACGAAAAGGGTGGGGTGATACCCACCCCAATCCCATGGTGGGGGCTTTACTTGTCGAAGATGGGGAGATTGTGGCGGAGGGTTTTCATTGTGCCACAGGTAAGGCTCATGCTGAAGTGGAAGCCTTGAACGCCCTCGGCCGTGCACCCCACCCGGGTGCATCACTGGTGATATCCCTTGAACCCTGTTCCACCCACGGAAAAACTCCACCCTGCACCGAGGCTATTTTAAAGTCCGGTATCCAATCTGTTTATGTCGCCTGTGAAGACCCCAATCCCCAGCACGCTGGGCAGGGCCTTGATATCCTTCGTGAGCATGGCTTGCATGTGCAGGTAGGTGATCCGGATGTTCGTGCACAGGCCACCCGCCTCAATTTTATCTTTAATCACAACATGCAAACCGGGCGCCCGCTCATTGCTCTCAAGCTAGCTGAGTCGGCCAATGGAAAACTCGCAAACGAAGCAGGCACCCCCAGCCGGGTGACGGAATCCGATGCCCGGGCGGACATGATGCAATGGCGTCGCTTATTTCCCTCCATCTGTGTGGGAAGCGGGACGGTTCTATCAGATGATCCATCCCTCACCGCCCGCTTGCCAGACGAAACCTGGTGCCCGATTCGTCTCGTGGTTGACTCCACTTTATCCACTTTGGCAGCCGGGGTCTCGGACCGGGCTCTTTACACCGATAAATATGCCGGGAAAACCCGCATTATAACCACAGACCATGGGCTTGCTCAAAAAGACCGGGTTGCCCGTGCCCGAGAGCTTGGTATTACCATACTTCAAGCTGAATCCTGCCCCCGGGGAAGAGTATCGCCCCTTTGTTTCCCCGAGGTTCTTACCCATCTTGGCGTCAACAGTGTTTACTGCGAAGGGGGGGCTCGAATGGCAGAATCCCTTTATGAGGAAGGCTTGGCCGACTATCTCTTCCGCTACCGTTCACCCCGTGAATTCCTTGGGCCCCATGCCTTACCCTCTCCGATCCCTAAAAAACTTCGCCTCCGCGATCCCCTTGAAGTACAACTTGGACCCGATCACTTAACTCACGGATTTTTATAATGAAAATAATTTACCTTGCCTCGGGCAACGCCCACAAACTACACGAGTTACAAACCGCACTCGATTCTGCCGGTCTATCTGTACAAGTGCTCGGGCCCGATAAAATCGGGGGCATGCCTGAAGTGGAGGAGACAGGTTCCACTTTTGAAGCCAACGCTTTGCTTAAAGCTTATGCTCTTCGAAAACTTGGCCCCGCAAACGCCTACTTTTTGGCGGATGATAGCGGGATTGAGATAGATGCCCTGGATGGGCAACCTGGGGTAATATCCGCAAGATATGCCGGGGAACCCTGTGATGATGAGAAGAATAACGACAAGGTTATAAAAGAGATGCTCACCGTACCCGACAACCAACGCTCCTGCCGTTTTCGTTGTGTGCTTGCCCTGGTTGGAGAGGGAGTGGAGGAAACCTTTGCGGGCGTGTGCGAAGGCACTCTGCTCAGGGAGGGCAGAGGGGATGGCGGTTTTGGGTATGACCCCCTGTTTTTACCTGGTGAAAGCTGCCATACCTTTGCCGAGATTTCGCCAGATGAGAAGGCAAAGATTAGTCATCGGGCCCGGGCTTTGACTAAGTTATTAAACTGGCTAACTTAGGCACTACAATCCAATGGCAGGATAGGTGGATTATTGATTTTTTGCCTTTATTTTAGGATTTTTATTCTCCCTCTCAGCAAGGTCGCTCAACGCATTTTAACCAAGACGATTGTTGTGTATTTTTATATTTCGGGCCCTGGGGAGGCAGAAAAGTAAAAGGTTACTCTGGTAGTTTGATATTTTATTTCAAATGATGTAATTTTTTGATCTCAAAGGCTAATGTAAAGGTGTAGTCTATTATTTCATTTTGATCTCCTTTTAAAATTCTCTTCCTTTCAGCGCCGTGAAGTATCATTTTCTTTCCTTCCATATGAGGCGTAAATATGTGTACTATTTGCTTGTGTTACATCTATGGGTGTTTTTGATTCATACTAGTAAAAATACACAACCTTCTACTACGGCTTGCCGTTCAATTTAAGATACGAGAATTAAACAAGCTGTACTGCATCTAGTCTCTTCCCCTTTGCTTATGAAACGATACAAATTTATTTCCCTTTT
>ERZ1046876.1648-NODE-1648-length-14559-cov-5.373414_pt1 | contig 14559 bp, 12 predicted proteins | sample MGYA00383094_ERZ1046876 | MGnify/ENA primary metagenome ERZ1046876 (study PRJEB29581, sample SAMEA5548364) | metagenome | biome: marine; feature: coastal; material: water | depth 50 m | study: Short-term variability in the microbial, nano- and picoplankton...
AACCGCTGAACCGGAAACGGTTCCGGGGGTTCGAATCCCTCTCCTTCCGCCATTTTCCAGTATAATTACTCTTCCGGATTTCTTTGATGCTCGTCAGTGCCCTTTTCAGGTAAATCTTGCTCACTTGGTAGCGAATCATGAATTTCATCTATTTCCTCAGGGTTTGATGCAAAACGATTAAAGGATTGCCTCTCGCCTGACTGCGTAAGCTTGAGAAGAAGTTCTTCATTTTCACGATCCAAGTAGAAGATTTGTAAAAGCTTGGCGTGTGACTGGCCAACTAGTTGCTTTGAATCATCAAATGGGGAAAAATATTCTGGTTTTAATTTCCGTAAATTTAATAGGGAATTTTCAAGTTGAGGAAGAACTTCTTGTTTTTTAGCTAGAAAATCATGGGTAGGCGGGGAGTTTTTCGTTTTCAGCCAAGTGTTCTCTTCAAGTAAAAGATCATGCACGCGAGCACATAATTCTAAATGGTCAGCAATTACTTCTCTGGGTTCCATAGATAAAAAGGAAATAACAAGGGAGTATCTATTCCCTAGTTAGATTGATTGCTAGGCAATGTGTAAATACCATAGCGGTTTACTGCCTGCCTGATAGCACGGGTATCCTCGAGTTGCTCTCTTCTCCACTTTGCCATACCGAAAACAAACTCAAGGTATTTACTATTCGCTAAACCTTCGCGAGCTCCATCAGAATTAACAAAATCTTCAATGGCAGAGTAAGTTTCCATGGCTTGTACATAATTCCCTAGCTTTTCCTGACAAAGGGCAATTTGGTAAAGGACGGGGATCTGCCAAGAGGGAGATGGATCTATATCCTGTAAGGCGGAGTAAATACGGTAGGCATTGAAAAACTCAGATTCTTCAAAGAATTTGTTGGCAAGATAATTACCTGTTTTCTTTTTCCAGAATGCCCAAATTGCTTTCATCTTGCTGATGGCAGCGAGATCACGGTCACGCACTGCATTACCCTGTTCCAGGTCGGCGATAAGCTCAGGGTTAAAGTCTGCTTCCTTTAACAAAAGAAGTAATTCAGCAATCGAGTCCTCGTCCTGATTTAATTGCTCATAAGTTAAGGCAAGTAAGTAATGGGACTCTGGAACATATGGGCTCTGTGGGAAAAGAGTACCATAGCCTCGTAATACTTCCTTCACTCTAGCAAAATCAGCACGGGGAGTCTGATCAAAATCAAGCTCTTGCTGGGCACGCTGCTCGGGAGGGAGGCGATTTATGTTCTCCTGCTTACGCAAGTTTTCGCTAGCTCTACGATAGTGAGCAAGCCCCTGTTTAAAACGAACCACAGCACGGTCAGTATCTTCAAGATCTTCAAGCCTGCGTAGGCGATCAAAAAACTTAATCGCATTATCATAGTCCTCAGAATCCATAAAAGTTTCTGCGATCTCATACATCGCACGGTTGGACTCAGAATCTCTCCTTCTTTCCAAGGTCTTCCCTTTCCGTCTCTCAGCCAATTCGAATGCATTGCTTTTTGGCAAGGTCAGGGTTGCATTAATCGCATCGTAAAACTTGTTGAGTGCCATTCGATAAGCACCAAGGGTGCGATAAATTTTACCTAACCTGATATGAGACTCAGGAATGGAGGGTGCCCCTCTCTTCTTACTTTCTACCCATTTCACCACAGATCCTCCTACTCGGGCATACAGATCTGGTATACCAGGTGCGTCTTCATGCTCTTCGAATGGATAATTATCATCCGCAGCAAATTCCTCAAGGAATCTCTCATATGATTTAGCGGCATCAACCCATTGCTGATTTTTTTCATGCATTGAGCAAATTGCCAAGAGAATGTCTCGACGATACCTTTTATAGTGGGGAGCATTGAGCCTGCCAAGTACACGATTACAATACGATGTTGCTTTATGAACTGAACGGGTAACAAATGGATTCCCAGAACCGCCAGAAGCCATCCTTGTTTCCACAATGGCTTCGCGAATTTTCTCTTTTAATTCTTCATCAATCTGGTCGCCTAAAACGATGTAAGGGGCAATATCTTCGGCGACTTCAATGACCGGGGCTGGTGTGGAAAGAATAGGGCTATTAACAATATCACCACGATCTATAACTTCCGCAGGCTTAAGGGATCCCGGTGATGATAGGGGCGAAACTGAAGCTTCAATAGGAACTTGCAGAGGCACCTGAAATTCTGGCAATTCCAAAAGCTCAACCTCACGAAGCAAATCCTCCAGGCTTGCTTTTCCGTAATCAAGAGCAGGGAGAGTACTGACTTGCCCAATAGGATTTGTGGATTCAGGTTTTTGAGGAATGGAAAGCAAGGGAGCTTGGGCTTGGTTGGTACCGAGAATATCCCCTAAGTCATCTTCGTTCACGGTCTCAGTGCTCGGAGAAAAGTTTTGGGGTTCTTCATCAAGTAAGTTTTCTGGCATGAGCTCGTTTCCTACCCTAAACGAACGGTCAATCGGTGCACCATTTTTATCTAACTCGGACCCAAAGAGAGAATTCCCATTGTCAGATCCTTGATCTAGATCTTCAAGGAGGGAATCAATCCCTTGGATAACTTCATCAATCGACTTTAATTGTGGAGGTCCACCTGCTTGACCAAAACATACGGAGCAAGAGAGTGATAAAGAGATAAAAACTAAATATAAATTCTTCATCTTGGTACCCTCCTGTATGTAGCTTTTGTACCAATCTTTAAGTTATCAGGGGCTACAGTGTAGGGAGGAATGAAGGGGATAGCATTGACCCGGACGGTTCGGGAATTCACTTTCATATCCTCAAATACATTGAGCAGTTCATCCGTTGAACCGACATTTGTGTTGGACACTCCCTCGAAGGGATCTGCAAGAGGAAGAGATGAACCTGCAGGTTGTGGTATAAAAGAAGGAGCTTTCGCCTGAGGTTCTGTTGAATAGGTAACAAGGGGGAAGTCGGGCGCTGGAGTTGCATTGCTATCCTTTGTCAGGACCGGTTTCGTAAGTTTTCTGTCCGGACTGATAAGATTGGTTCGGTCTGCCTTGAGGGGAATGGGGGTGTAGCGTAAGGATGGGGGTGCATTAAAAGACAGATATTTATCGCGTTCAGGGACCGGAGCATCGAACTTCTTGAGGTCAAAGCCCCAAGTTTGAGAAGGCAATACAAAGGATGCCAACAAAAGGAAGGATGTAAAAAATAAAGAGAATATATTCAAGCTCATGATCATGGATGTACATGCATATAATCGTACGGTAATTTAAAAACTTTACTCAAATCTCGAAATTTATTTCACCAAGGCCTTTTTTCTTGGTATTGCTGGTGGGTAAGGAGAAGATCATCAATGTCGTGGATATCAATATTTTGAACTTTTTCAGCTTTAAATTTAAAGGCAGTGATCAATTGTGGATCTCCATAGGAAGTCAGGCAATCCCGAGATTGGGCCCAAACAGCGAAGGGATCTGAAAGAGATTCTCCGAATTGCTTACAATTTTTGATCGCTTCGTCAAAAACAGTATCAGGGCACTCGGGGAAGTTGCAGTTATAATTCACATGGATATCGCAAGGAAAATACTCAAGTATATGCTGGAATACAGGAATGGATGGAGTCGCATCCTCTGACAATTTTTGAGGGCGGTTTAGAATAGAAATATTCTCTTCCATACAGGTCCTTGCTATTAACTCGCTATCTGTGGACAAAACTACCTGATCAAATCGAGCGGATGTAATCATTTTTTGTACAGCTCTTAACACGAGCGGGACTCCTTTATAGGGAAGCAGGTTTTTGTAGGGAAGACGCTTGCTTCCTATTCTTGCGATCACTGAACCTATAATTTTCAATATCTATTGTCTAAAACAAAGAACTCATCAGGGCAAGTTATTCGATTGCCGAAGGTTAAAGATATTGGAATGATGATGAATTTCAGTCGTTGTGAGCATAATACCCTACTCAAAGCAGTCCATCTCGGCTGATGATATTCAGGCGGTTAAGCGTGTATTGAAATCGGATTTCTTGACTCAAGGACCAAAGGTGCCTGAATTTGAAAGGGCCCTTGCTCGTTATTTTGGAACAAAATATGCAATTTGTTGCTCAAGTGGTACGGCCGCCCTCCACCTAGCTTATTCCTCACTCGGAGCGAGCCCGTCTAGTATCGCTATTGTTCCTGCAATAACTTTTGCGGCAACTGCAAATGCCTTCAGGTATCTCGGCTCTGATGTTATATTTTGCGATGTAGTGCCAGAAACAGGCCACATATGTATACACCATTTGGAAAAAATTTTATCCTCAATACCAAAACTTAAAAATGACCAAAAGGGATTTATTGCTCCGGTCTCTTTTGCTGGAGCAATTGCACCGCTTGAAAGATGTAACCAGTTAGCATCTCGATATAATTTCCAAGTCATTGAAGATGCTTCCCATGCCGTCGGTGCCTGGACCCATAATGAGAATGGGAAAAAAAAGGTTTACGCAGGAGCATGCATCCATACCCAAGCCTCCTGCCTCAGCTTTCATCCCGTAAAGCATGTATGCTGTGGGGAAGGTGGAGCTGTCCTTACAAATTCTACCGAAACTGCAAATACTGCACGAAAGTTGAGATCTCACGGGATAGAACGCCCTTTTGATGATGAGCACGACACCCCATGGTATTACCAACAAGTTGATCTAGGGTGGAACTATCGAATGACCGACTTACAGGCAGCACTTGGCATGAGCCAACTCTCGCGTATCGAGGATTCTCTGAAATCCCGAAAGGAAATGGCCCGCAGATACATCGAGCTTTTATCCGTTGAAAGATTTTCTGGTTCCATTTTGCTCCCAGTTTTTAACGAAGGTCATGCTTGGCATTTATTTATCATCCGGTTTTGCCGCGCAGGGATGAGAAATCGTGCATACAAGTACTTAAAATCGAAACACATTCATACGCAGGTACATTACATTCCCGTATATAAACACCCCTATTATCAAACCATGCATCGAGACTTACAACTTTCAGGCAGTGAAGATTATTTTGAAAGTTGCCTGAGTATCCCTATGTATTCAGGCCTAACCCTGAAACAGCAAAATCGAGTTATTGCAGAATTAGATAATTTTTTAGCGGTAGAAAAGTAAAAATTTGGATGCTCCCTCACAAAGGATATAAAATTTTAGCAGGAAAACACTTAAGTAAGGGGTCCTACTCTATCGAATCAATCCGACTCGAAGACGCACTGCCTGTAATGAAGTGGAGGAACGCACAGTTGCATGCCTTGCGACAAAAGGAACCTCTAACAGAGACAAGTCAGCGGATATATTTTGAAACGGTTGTAAACCCACAGCTTTCGCTACCCAGACCAGGGCAGATACTTGTCCGCTTTGCTTACGAAAAGAAACTTATTGGCTATGGCGGGCTCGTTCATATTGACTGGAATCACAGGAGAGCAGAAGTTTCATTTCTTCTGGAAACTGAAAGAGCGGATAATAGCGATCAATATGAGACTGACTTCACTAACTTTTTGGCCCTACTTAAAGAACTTTCATTCACTCATTTAAATTTCCATAAGATCACGACAGAGTCTTTCTCTCATCGTAAAAAACATGTCGAGATTATCGAGAATTGTGGCTTCAAAAGGGATGGAGTCTTGCGAGACCAGGTAAAAGTAGAAGGATGCTGGGTAGATGCAGTGATTTGTTCCTGCTTAAAATCTGAATTTAACAAGGAGGATGTGGCGTAACCGATGAAACCTATCGTGCTTCTTTTCACCAGCCTTTCCAGCAAATATGCACTTTATCGGGCGGTCAAAAAGCAGGTCTTACAATTTGCCCCCAATTCAGTAGTAATGGGTACAGACTGTAGAGCGGAATGCCCTGCATCTTCTAAAGTAGATATTTTTGTACAAACTCCTGAAACTGAGATATGGAAAGAGTCGGACTTGGTATCATTTTGCCAAAAACATAGGATTACCCACATTGTGCCCACTCGGGATGGAGAACTAAAATTTTGGTCTGCCCATGCCCCCAAATTATCTTCGCTCGGGATAAGCACTATGATTTCCAATCAATCTAGAATTTCATATTGCCTGGACAAGCTTACATTCTTTAATTCATGGCCAAAAAGCTCTCCTATACAGCCCATAAATACTGCTCTCAGCCCAGATGATCTGAAATGCGATCGATATGTGGTCAAAGAAAGATATGGCTCTGGTGCCAACTTAATTGGCATCAACCTGACGCTCGCTGAGGCTAAAGATTGGGCAAAAAAGCTAGAAAACCCAATCTTCCAACCCTACATAAAAGGTAGTGAATTAAGTGCGGAAACATGGGTAGACCGATTGGGTAAATGCCATGGAATGCTGCTTCGCTGGCGATCGAAAGTCTTGGATGGTGAGGCCATCCAATCGGAAGTCTTTCAAGACTCCACGCTTGAGAATAACTTAATTGAATGTGTAGAAAATATATCCGGAATTCACGGCCACTGCCTCACCCAAGTAAAAATAAATACCGAAGGTGTACCGCAGATCATAGAGTTGAATCCTCGATTGGGTGGTGCCTCCCCCCTCGCTTTTCATGCTGGTATAAGTTCTATCTTTTGGTTTCTGGAAGAATCCCAAGGTCTGTCAAAAAAAATCCCCACCACTCCTGCGTTACAATACGGATCCAAACTGATTAAAGAAAACGGTCTGGTTCATATAATCGACCCTTTTCCATCTCGACAGAAGAAAAGCGAAGATTAAAGTTACCCTAAATATGTCAGCTACAACCATCGCCATAGCCAACCAAAAGGGAGGTGTCGGAAAAACGACGACCACCGTAAATCTTGGCGATGCCTTAGCTCGAATGGGAGTGCCCACCTTAGTTGTAGACATGGATCCTCAGGGCAACGCAACCAGCTCACTCGGGTTCGATAAAAAGCCAGGAGCTGGCGTCTATGAGCCATTACTATCAGGCGAAGATTTATCCAAAAGGGTCATAGGAGCAAGATCAAATCTTTGGCTAATTCCGTCTGAGCTCGACCTAGCAGCGGCTGAGTTAGAGCTCAGTGGCCAAGAGAATTATTTGGTGAAGCTCAAGCAGTCCTTGCTATCACTCAAAGCAAACAAAGAACTCCAAGTTATTTTAATTGATTGTCCCCCCACCCTTGGCTTGCTTTCGATGAATTCTCTCTGCGCAGCTGATTACCTTGTGGTGACTTTGCAGTCAGAATATCTAGCGTTGGAAGGATTGGGTCAGATTGTAGGAGTGGTTGATCAATTAAAAAGTTCAGGAATAAATCCTGACCTTGCGATTGGTGGAATTGTCATGACCATGTACGATAATCGCACGAGGCTTTCCTACGAGGTTTGGCAAGAAGTGACCCAACATTACGAGGAACAAGTTTTTCGAACGGTTATCCCTCGAACAATAAGACTCAGTGAGTGCCCAAGCTTTGGACAAACCATCTTTGAGTATGACTTTAACGGTCCAGGCTCGATCGCATACAGTTCATTTGCTCGTGAAATTAAAAGCAAATTACTTGATCGAGATCAATGATCATGAGCTTGATCTCGAGGTTAAAGGGTCGGCTTCGAGTTGTACGAAATCAATCCAGATATACGAAAGAATCATTTGCTGACTTCCAGTTTATCGAAAAGAAAACGGGATATTTATTTCGCGATCTTTCTCTTCTTGATTTAGCTCTGACCCATCCATCATTCAATCTAAACGGTAAAAATCGACCCAGTAACCAGCGACTTGAGTTCCTTGGTGATTCTATCCTGGGTGCAGTCTTATCTGACAAGTTGTACCAAATATACCCCGGCGGGGACGAAGGCTCCCTGAGTCGCAAAAAGGCATTCTTTGCCCAAGGATCTTATCTTGCGGAATTGGGGTTATCCCTCGGTTTGGATAAGGTGATTAAAATGAGCCCCACAGAAATAAAAAATGCAGGTAACTTACGGCTTTCCACCTTGGAAGATGCTGTAGAATCTTTGGTAGGTGCAATATACCTAGACGGTGGCTTCAAAGATGCACAGCGTTGCGTAATCCAATGGATTGGGGATTTACGAATCAAATTGGAAGAACAAAGCCAAGTGATGAACCCAAAAGGAAAGCTTCAGGAAATTGTTCAAGCTAAAGATACGAAGAAAAAAATCCGTTACAAACTACTTGAAGATAAGGGTCCTGATCATCAAAAAACTTTTCTAGTTTCTCTCATAATTGGAGAAGATGCAGTTGCTGAAGGAAAAGGGAAGTCAAAGAAAGAAGCCGAGTCTCAGGCTGCAGAAAAGGCGATTCGCATCCTGACACAAAGCTAGCACCCCCTTTTCACTGTGAAAAGAATTGAGCTTCCTCCCGGCCGAAAAGGCTTCACTTTCCCATCCCTGCCATCCGCATCTCATTCAACCATCCTTTGTAATCAATGGGAGAAATCAGGAACAAGAATCCTGATCGTGGTCGGATCTTCTCTCACTGAAACTGAAAACTTGGCCGAGGACATGGCTATACTCACTGAGATCGAGGCTGGAAAGAAAAAGAATAGCATCGAACTCCACCTGCTTGAGGAAGAGCCCGGGGAGTCAAACCCAGATTTTTTTGAAAAAAACTGCAACAAGCTAAGCTTACTTTCTTCGTTAATGGACCTGGGCTCCACAGAACATAAGAAAATCATTATCGCTGCTACCCCTGAAACCTTACTCTCTCCATGCACGCGTAGAGAAAGCAAAGAGAAACAAGAACTAAGAATTGCAAGTGGTTCGGAAATTAACTTCGAAACATTCCAACACAAACTATCCAATGACCTTGATTATTCTTCAGAAATCCTTTGTGAAGAGCCAGGTCAATACTCTCTGCGGGGAGGTCTGGTTGATGTTTATCCAGTAAATGCCAGCATTCCATACAGGATTGATTTTTTTGGTAATGAAATCGAAGAAATCAGAACTTTTGACCCAACAACCCAAAGAACAATCGAGCCAGTCGATGCAATCACTCTATCTTCTGCAAAAATAAAGGATGAAAACACCTTGGAAGGAGGTTTTTTTTCTTACCTTAATTGCGATACAACATGGGCATTCCTTGAACCTGAAAAATTAGTTGCAGAATACCCTCTTGCTTTTCATCAAAGTGAAAAAGCCCAATTAAATAAAGCCTGCCTGAACTTGGCGTGGAAGAACTCCACCGCGTCCGATACCTTTTTAGGGCTCAGTGAAATCGATGCAGGTGCTGGTGCACTGGAAAGCCTCTCGAAAGTAAAAATCTCCGCTTTCGCCTCCAGTCAAGCACTCGGGATCAATTCCAATGACCTATCAACCGGGCAACAAGGCAGGTATCGGATAAGTTATCTTTTTGAATTGCTTGGGAGCCAAGACGATGGCCATGAGGTTATTATTGCAGTCGGTGCAAATACAGAAAAGAAGAGAATCCTGGAGCTCATTAAGGGAGAATCCTCCCTTCAAAGATTCAAGCCTCGATTCATGGAAATCGGTTTACGGGATGGCTTTAGTATAAAAAACAAAGATGCGGGCAAGTATGCTTCTTTTCTCCTGAAATCAAAATCGAGCGGACTAACAATTGCCACCTCTCGTGAAATCCTGGGAAGAGAAAGAAGCAGGCGTCCGGTACGAGCTCAAAAAGCACGGGTACACAGAAAAAATGTAGATCAAGCTCTGGATTTTAGCGAACTGGTCAGCGGTGATCACTTAGTTCACCACCAGCATGGAATCTGTCGGTTTAATACTTTGGGTAAAATTCAAAATGAAGGAAGCCAGGAAGAAGCGATCACCTTGGAGTTTGCTGATGGACTAACTCTTCATGTCCCCCTTCAGGAGTCCCACCTGCTCTCCCGTTATGTCGGCCTGCAAAAAGCCAAGCCTAAGCTTGCCAAGCTAGGCGGGAAGCTTTGGGCAAAAACTAAGCAAGCGGCGGAAAGTGCTGCAATCGACCTCGCTGCTGACCTGCTTAGATTGCAAGCAACTAGGGAGAGCAAATTAGGTCATGCTTTCTCTCCTGATGATAAGTGGCAAAAAGAATTTGAAGACTCATTTCCCTACACTGAGACCGTTGATCAACAAAAAGCCATTGATCAAGTAAAAGAGGATATGGAGAAAGAGGAACCAATGGACCGACTGATATGCGGAGATGTGGGCTTCGGTAAGACAGAGGTTGCCCTACGGGCTGCGTTTAAGGCTGTAATGGATGGGAAGCAAGTCGCCATGCTCGCCCCGACCACAATTCTATGCCAGCAACATTACAGTCATTTCAAGGATCGTATGGCTGATTACCCGATTGCAGTAGAAATGTTGAGCCGGTTTAGGACAGCGGGCGAACAAAAGAAAACAATTAAGGGATTATCGGAAGGCAAGATTGACCTCATTATTGGCACCCACCGCATTCTCAGCTCAGATTTAAAGTATAAAGACCTAGGCCTCCTTATAATCGATGAGGAGCAAAGGTTTGGCGTTCAGCATAAAGAAGCACTCAAAAAGATCAGGGAAAATGTAGATGTTCTGACCTTAAGTGCGACCCCCATACCACGAACCCTTTACTTTGCTATGGTAGGTGCCCGTAACTTAAGTTCTATCGAAACCGCACCGGTTACCCGCCGACCCATCCGCACCGAAGTGATGAAATACTCGCCCCAGGTCTTAGACAAAGCGGTACAGACAGAAATTAAAAGAGGTGGGCAAATCTTTTACCTCCACAACCGGGTAAAGACGATCAACTCCGTGGCCCGGAAAATTAGTGAACAATTCCCGAAATTAAAGATTGCGGTTGGACATGGACAAATGGGCGAAGAAAAACTTGAGCAAGTGATGACAGAATTTGTTGCCGGAGAGTATGACATGCTTGTGTGCACAACTATTATTGAAAGCGGACTGGACATACCCAACTGCAATACAATCATCATCGAAGGTGCCGATAAATTTGGATTATCCCAACTTTATCAATTGAGAGGACGAGTGGGCCGCTTCGATAAGCAAGCATACGCATTCCTTTTACTTAACCGTCACCTAACAGTATCCGACCAAGCCAGGAAGCGACTCTCGGCAATCAAGCAAGTCAATCACTTTGGTGCCGGACTCCAGATTGCATTGCGAGACCTGGAATTACGAGGAGCGGGTAATCTTCTAGGTAGCGAACAAAGCGGACATGTTGCGGGCATTGGATTTGAACTTTACTGTAGATTACTCAGGGAAAGTGTAAACAGACTTAAAGGGGATGAAATCAGTCTTCGTCCGAGTGCCACCGTTCGCCTTGACTTTCTATCCTCAGGTCCATGCGAAGATGAGCAAAGCAATGGTATGAAAATCATGCCCTCTTACCTCCCTGAAAGTTTTACAAGTGAGCCGAGATTAAGAATCGAATGTTACCGGAAGCTGGCCAAGCTTCGAACAGTGGATGAAATAAATGAATTTGAGGATGAGTTAGTGGATCGCTTTGGACCGTTGCCACAGGAAGGCATCGCATTACTAAATGAGGCAATGATTCGATCCCTCGCCGAAGAGGCAGGATTTGATCAAGTTGAAAGTAAAGAAAGAGAACTTTGGTGTCGGTATTTGGGGAGAAATCGTGACGGAAGTAAGAAATACCACCGTGTAGTTGGTAAAATTCCTCAAATTTCTTCAAAAGAACCTCTTTTGAAGTTGAAGGAAATCATTCGATTTCTCAAGATCGTCATTCATGGGAACAAAAATGATTAGAATTCTTATACATGCTGGGTGTGCTTTACTTACGGTGGCGGTCGCTAGTTTCACTGCCCAAGCTGAACTGATTGAGATCAACCGGGTGACCGCCAAGGTCAACGATCGGATTGTCACCTGGGGTGAAATCGAGCGTGCGATGGATCGTTTAAATTTCACCGATGAAGAAAAGAAAAAACGGGCGACGGAATTTGTAGACGGCAAAATTGATCGCCTGCTTTCAATTTATGCTTTTGAGGAAAAAGGCATGGGGATTCCAGAATCAATCATTGAGCAGGAATACAACAAAAGATTGATCAAGGAATTTAATGGTGACCGGAAGCTTTTTCGAGATGTTTTACGAAGTAATGGGCAATCTCAGTTAGAGTTTCGTGACGAACTTCGTGAAGATATCATTTATGGGCACATGCTTTCTACCCGAAAACGTTTAAAAGAAGAAATCAGCCCCGAGAAAGTTGAACGGTTTTATAGAGAAAACAGTCGTATGTTTAAGACCGAAGCAAAAATAAAGTTGCGCGAAATTGTTTTCTCTCAGATTGCTGGTGAACCAGAAGCTATTTTGATGCAACAAGCAAAGCAAATACAGGACATGTTAGCTCAGGGTTCCCCCTTTGAAGTACTTGCTGCCCAACACGGTCAGAGTCCCTTCCGCGATAAAGGAGGAGACTGGGGGGTCTTCGTTTCATCCAGGGAAATCAGGAGTACAGAAATCCGTCAGCAAGCTTTTGCCCTGAAGAAAGGGGAGGTTACGAATCCCTTTACCATTGATTTATTGGAACGGAAAGCCAATGGCGATATTGGAAAATCTGGCAAAATTGCGGTTTACCTCCTCAAAGCTGAAGAGGTTGTAGCAGCTGGCAGAAAAAGTTTAGATGATGTACGGTTGGACATCGAAAAAATTCTGGCATCAAAAATTGAAGCCAAAAGCCAAAGACAATGGTTCAACCGACTTAAACGAGATGCGTTCATCGAGGTTAGTCTTCCGGCTACGAAAGCTTTGAAGAAATAATTTGATTCTTTAAAGTGATGCCTGGTGTATTACTGAAAGACTTACCCCAACAAGAGCGACCCCAAGAAAGATTGGAACGCCTTGGCGCTCATGCACTTGCCGACCGTGAGCTTTTGGCCATGATCATTCGTTCGGGCACTCGCCAAATGGATGTGCTCGCTTTGGCTGATGAATTACTTAAATCTGCGGGTTCTCTCTCTGGTCTGCTTCGATGGGACACTTCCGACTTTCAACGGATCAAGGGTATTGGGAAGGTAAAAGCGTTACAACTATCAACTCAAACTGAAATAGCGAAGAGAATGATTCGAGGGGAGAGGAACCAGGATATCATTTTGGACGAACCACAAAAAGTTTGGGATTATTTATTTCCTGAAGTTCGGTCCGACACCGTAGAAAAGGTATGGGTGTTGTGCCTAGACCGCAAAAATAAATTGATTCATGCTGAACCTGTGACCTCGGGCACGGCAACAAGTAGCCTTATTCATCCTCGTGAGATTTTTAGACCCGCTATTCGGTGGGCAGCATCAGCTATTATTTTAGCCCACAATCACCCAACCGGTGACCCGACACCAAGCCATGCAGACTTAGGTGTGACTCAGAAAATGTTGGAAGCATCCAAAGCAGTAGATATAGACATGCTTGACCATGTGATATTGGGCGAACCTGAACATTGTCCAAACAACTTGGGCTATTACAGCTTTTCGGACTCAGGTCTTATTTCTTAACAGCAGAGAGCTTATCTTTTTAATCCCAGGATCCGCACGCTCCACCTACTAACGGAAAAAGATAGTCCACATGGTTGACCATCACGGCACTCATTGAATGAAATGAAGTTCGATGCACCCGAGTCCCCATGACCACCATAGTCCGGAGCATCTGTATCCAATACGACCTGCCAATTACCCGGATGCGGGCAGCCCCAGTCTCGATGGCGAATTTGATCCGAAAAGTTGCAGGCAATCAGTAAAGTATCTTCCGGCTGGTCACCAAACTTCAGGAATGAGAGAGTTTGCCCGGCATTATCATGACAATCAACCCATTGAAATTTGTCCGCTTGGTGATCAGCACTCGCCCAAGTTGGATGTTCGCAATAAAGTTTATTGAGATCGCTCACTAATTGCTGAAGCCCAGCATGCAAGGGAAAATCAAGGAGAGCCCAATCAAGAGGTGCCTCAAAATCCCATTCTTTACATTGCCCGAATTCACACCCCATAAATAAGGTTTTCTTTCCTGGCCAAGTCCATTGCAGGGCAAATAGAGACCTGAGATTTGCCATCCGGGATGTTTGCTCATTCAGGTTCATTTTATTTATAAGTGACCCTTTTCCATGAACTACTTCGTCGTGAGAAAATGCCTGCACAAAATTCTCCGAGAACTGATACATAGCACCAAAAGTCAATTTATCATGACAATTTGAACGATCCCAAGGTGATGAGAAATAGTCCAAGGTGTCGTGCATCCATCCCATGTTCCACTTAAAGTCAAACCCAAGACCACCAACACTAGGGGGCTGAGTGATTTGTGGAAAAGCAGTCGATTCTTCTGCAATGCTTAAAACTGAGGGGAATTCTTCGTGAACCGACTGGTTAAATTGCTTTAAGAATTCAATTGCTTCAAGGTTGTAGTTACCTCCCTTATTGTTGGGTATCCATTCTCCATCTTTCCTTCCATAATCCAAGTACAACATAGAAGCTACCGCATCAACACGGTAACCGTTTACACCAAACCTCTCGAGCCAGGATATTGCACTCCCAATGAGAAAGCTTCTGACCTCAGCTCTTCCATAATTGTAGCACATGGTGCCCCACTCCGCATGTCGGCCTTGCTTTGGGTCTTGATGCTCGTAGAGACTGGTGCCGTCAAAACAAGAGAGGGCAAATTCATCTGCGGGAAAATGGGCGGGCACCCAATCGATTAAAACGCCGACCCCGACCTTCTGAATGG
>ERZ1046876.1659-NODE-1659-length-14507-cov-13.224467_pt1 | contig 14507 bp, 10 predicted proteins | sample MGYA00383094_ERZ1046876 | MGnify/ENA primary metagenome ERZ1046876 (study PRJEB29581, sample SAMEA5548364) | metagenome | biome: marine; feature: coastal; material: water | depth 50 m | study: Short-term variability in the microbial, nano- and picoplankton...
TCCCACCCCCTGTAATCCAGTGTTTTGTACCGTTGATAATATAGCGGTCGCCTTTTCGGTCCGCACGGGTAGTCATTTCAGTGGCCGCGCTGCCGGCTCCTGGTTCTGTGATGCAGATCGCAGGTTTGTCACCACTTAGAACATGTCCCGCCGCTAATTTCTTCTGCGCATCAGAACCGAATTTCATCACTGCTCCAACCGCGCCCATATTAGCCTCTACCACTATTCTCGCAGAGACTCCACAGGCTTTGGCGATTTCCTCAATCACCAAGACCACATCCAAATACGACATTCCGGGACCACCGTATTCTTCGGGAACTGTCATTCCCATGAATCCTTGTTTGGTCAAAAGTTCCACATTTTTCCATGGATACTGTTCCGTACGATCTATTTCTGCTGCACGTGGTGCAATTTCTTTTTTGGCAAACTCCCGAGCGGTGGCCTGCAGTTGTTTTTGCGTTGCTGATAGTTCAAACATTTTTCTTTTGATTTGATATTTTTTTTAGAGTCCGGGCGAATTTATTTTCAACGGCCTTATCAAACTGTATTTTTTGATAATTTTATCCAGACTCAGGTGTTTTCGACTTGAGTTAATTCAAGCTTCTAACCGGGGTTTCTCATGGATCGGGAAATATAGCCGAGCCCTGTAAAAAAGAATTCAGCTGTTACACCTCACCTCTCAAATACATTAGCCTGCTTGTTTCCGGAAATTTTTCAATGGCGTAACGTAGCATCGTGCGCGGCATTTTCTTATAATGTTCCTGCAGAAATTCTTCTTCAGATCCGATTTCTCTTTTGCCAACCTCCCTCAACATCCAGCCAACCGCTTTTTGAATCAAATCCTCTTCGTCATTAAGCAAAATTTCCGCAATTTTCAACGTATCATCAAATTCATTTTGTCTGATAAAATAAAAAGTGGCGATGATGGAGATCCTGCGCTCCCACAAGATTTTGGATTGTACTAAATCGTAGAGTGGAGTTTTGTCTTTTTCGTACAAATGCGCACCTACAATATTACTTGCAGAAATATCAACAATGTCCCAGTTATTAATAAATCCTGTGTTCTCCAAGTACAAATCATAAATTAGTTTTTGCTCGCTTTCATCACTGCTTTTGAAAAGCTGAACCAGCATCAAAACTGCGAGCAATCGTTCTTCATGAAATTTTGAGTGGAGCAATCTGCGTACTTCCGCAATTGAAATCCCACGATATTTTTTAACTAGTTTTCTCAGTACAGGTACACGGATTCCTAAAAATATATCACCTTCTCCATACTCACCTTTTCCGGTTTTGAAAAATCTTTGTGAATGCTCAGCTATTTGCTCATTTGCCAACTGAAGCAAATCAGCGTGTACATTTTTCAGGAGCATTGTTCAAAATATTTCAGTAGTATTAATTGAATTATAAATTCACAAAAATCGGGATCCGCTTCGACTTTCAAACAGGTCTGTCGCCTGCAGCAGTTGCGCGGTGAAAAAGACGCGCCTTGGAGCCATAATCGTAGACCGCATAGTGCATGGCGCAGCGGTTGTCCCACATCAACACGTCTCCTTTTTTCCAACGATGGCGGTAGATATTCTCCGGCCGGTTAGCCAGTTTGGTGAGCCAGTCAAGCAACAATTTGCTTTCTGCTGGTGACCATCCCTCAAAACTTTCAGTATAATATGGATTTACGTAAAGTGCTTTACGACTGGTTTCCGGATGAGTACGTACTACGGGATGACTCACTAAATCCGGAATAGAAGAAATAGGCTTGGCATTGTTGTCATTTGCGTTGTTGCGCATAACCAATGCTTCGGCCGAATGCAAAGCCCGCAATCCTTCCAACGTTTTTTGCAGTCCCGGAGACAATTCCTCAAAGACTTTATACATATTGCAAAACAGTGTATCACCCAGGCCCTCACCCGGGACCTCAAGGGCATGGAGTACAGAACCAAGCGGTGGACATTCTGCGAATGAAATATCAGAATGCCAAAAATCATTACGCGGCGCAGGCGTATCGGCTCGGTTCTCCAATACTAGGATTTCCGGTTGAGCCTGAGCACCTTCACGGCTGCCGAGAGGATGTGCTTCAACCGGTCCAAAGAAGCTTGTGAAATCAACATGCTGAGCAGGAGTTAAATTTTGTTTGCGGAAGAGCAGTACAATGTTTTCATGAAATGCCTTCTTGATCGCATTCATGGTTGCTGATTCCAAATCATCTGAAAGATCTACTCCATTCACCTCTGCCCCCAATGCACCGCAGAGAGGATTTAGTTCCAATTTCATTAATTTACCTTAATTTTTGTTTTTAAAAATAATAGCCATGAATGGTTGCAAATATAAATTTTCAAACCACACCCTTCTGAGCCAGTTCCTTGTATTCCTCTTCATCCATTCCGAGCATTTCCGCTAAAATTTCATTCGTGTGCTGACCTAATGTAGGCGGAGCATGACGGTAACTTACTGGAGTAGCAGACATTTTTACAGGACTGCCGATTAAACTCACATCCCCTTTTCCGGAAAGCGGGTGGGGCATGGAAATTTCCATTTCGCGATGTTGGATTTGAGGGTCGTCAAACACATCTTTGATTGTATTGACTGGTCCACATGGAACCTGCAGCTTTTCCAGTCCCTCCAACCAGAATTGAGTCGAATTCCGCTGAGTCAATTCATTAAGCATTGGTGCTAATATTTTACGATTTTTTACTCGGTCAGTGTTTGTTTTAAAACGTGGATCTTCAGGCAATTCCGGTGCGCCTGCAAATTCACAAAACTTCCGGAACTGAATTTCATTGCCTACCGTTAAAACAAAAAAACTATCACTTGTCTGGAACACCTGATATGGGACAAGGTTCGGATGAGCATTGCCAAGACGTTGCTGATTATCTCCTGAAGTCAAATAATTCAATCCGGAATTTATTAACCATGCCGCCTGTGAATCGAGCAATGACAGGTCGATGTGTTGTCCGTTTCCGCCTGCAGCTGAATTTCCGGACTGATCACGGTGCCGGACAGCCGCAAGAATACTGACTGCCGCATACATACCGCACATCACATCCGCTATTCCAACTCCAACTTTCATTGGTGAACCATCCGGTTCTCCAGTCACACTCATAATTCCTCCCATCGCCTGGATCATAAAATCGTAACCTAATCGATGGGACTTGGGACCTGTCTGTCCGAATCCGGAAATAGAACAATAAATCAAATCCGGAAATTCCTCTTTTATCGCGGAATAATCCAAACCATATTTTTTCAGACCACCAACTTTGTAATTCTCGATCAACACGTCACATTTAGCAGCCAGTTTCCGGACAATTTGCTGCCCTTCCGGTTTTGTTATATCCACCGTCAATGAGCGCTTGTTACGGTTTGCACAAAGATAATAAGCACTTTCGCTGGTGTCATTCCCGTCAGAATCTTTAACGTACGGAGGCCCCCATTTACGGGTATCGTCTCCTGCTTCGGGACGCTCAATCTTGATCACATCCGCCCCCAGATCTCCTAAAATCTGGGTACAGGTAGGCCCGGCCAATATCCGGCTCATGTCTAAGATCCGTAAACCTTTTAAAGGGCCTGTATTAGTTGTCATGGTTTGAGCCTGTTTATAGATTTAAGTTTATCAAGAGATTGTTTCAGGCAATTGTTATTTGTTGAAAGAGAAACGTCGAGGATATCATCTGTTCCGAGTTTGTTTAAGCAAATGTTCCTATACCATATGCCCCATTTAAGGTTTTCCCTGTTTCAAAACGGTTCATGTCATACATGTCAATAGGAACACGGGGTTCATTACCGAGGATTTGTTGAGCTAAAGATTCTCCGACCGTGGGCGCCATTTTGAAGCCATGACCGCTAAAACCAACCGCTACATGCACTCCTTCAAGTCCAGGAACAGAACCGATGATGGGGTTCCAATCCGGAGGAATATCATACGGTCCTGTCCAACTCCGGACCAGTTTTGCCTCAGCAAAGGCTGGCATCCGATTTGCCATGCGTTTACCGATTCGTTCAATATGCTCCATTTCCACTTCGTCAGTCAATGTTTTCAAATCTTCAAGAGGATCACCGTGATCTCCGGTACCGACCAAAACGACACCACCGGAGTCCGGACGAAAGTAAATTTTTTCCGGAGTCAATAAATCTTTCACAATCGGCCAGTCCTTTTCATATGGCTGCTCTATTTTCAAAGTCAGAACTTTGTGTTTACTGATTTCATAAGGAAATTTAACTTCAATCATTTTTCCCAAAGCATGAGTCCAAGGCCCCGCGGCTAAAATAATTACAGGTGTTTCAAAATCATATTGCGGCGTTTCGATGATCTTATTTGAGTCGTTGATTTGAATTCCATTTACGGGAGTATCCGTATAAATAGTCACTCCTAAATCTTTTGCACGCTGTGCGTATGCCATAGTGGTTAGGTAAGGATCACAATAACCTGATCTTGATTCAAAGCCAATTACATCCACATCTTCGAACTCCAATAAAGGGTGAAGATCACTTGCTTCTGCAGGCGTCAGTGTTTGTGTTTCACTACCGTATTTGTTCTGAGTTGAGAACACACTCTCCATCAGTGGGCGATATTTTTCCGGTCCTAAAACAATTTGACCAGTACATGTAAATCTTGGATCACCACCAATTATCTCATCAAAGTTTTCAAATATTTTTACACTTTCTACTGCGTGATGCACATTCGCCTCGATGGAATAATGACTACGGGAAATAGCACATGACTTCGATGTGCCACCAGAGCAAATTTCACTCTTTTCCAAAACAACTACATTTTTAGCGCCTTGATTGGCCAAATTGTACGCCGTGCTGCATCCGATAATTCCACCGCCGATAATGACATAATCTGCTGCCTGCTTTTGTTTCATTTTGTATTAGAGTCGTTGAAAAATAATTTGAGGGGTTTAGAAGATTAAGCAAATCTAATCAGTCAGACAAAAGTCAGGCTACATTTTCAAGTTCAATCTGAATAAAAGAATTAAGTTATTTAAGAATATTGTAGCAAAATATTTACAATATTTGGCTTAAAAATTCTTTAGTTCGAGGGTCTTTTGCTTTCTTGAAGAATGTCGCAGGAGGTCCGTGTTCTACAATAACCCCCCGATCAGTGAAGTAAATATGATCAGCCAGCTCACGAGCAAATCCCATTTCGTGAGTTACCAGAATACAAGTCATTCCTTCTGAGGCTAGATCCTGAATCGTGACTAATACTTCTTTGACCGTTTCCGGATCAAGAGCGGCTGTCACTTCGTCAAAAAGAATTACATCCGGATTCATGGCCAGTGAACGTGCAATCGCGACACGCTGCTGCTGTCCTCCAGAAAGTTCACCAGGATAACTATTTTTTTTATCATCAAGACGAACCTTGCTGATCAGGACTTCTGCTTTGGCACGTACTTCCTCTTTGGACTCCTTTAAAACCAACATTGGTGCCATCATGATATTTTCCAGCGCGGTCTTGTGCGGAAAGAGGTTGTACTGTTGAAAAACCATCCCAACATTTTTACGTAATTCAAGTTTGTTCAGATCCGGATCATTGACTTCCAGTCCATGAACTTTTATTGAACCTGAATTAATCTCGTTGAGAGCGTTTATGCAGCGAATCAGCGTTGATTTCCCGGAACCTGAAGGTCCGATAATGCAAATCACTTCACCCTTCATCACGTCAAAGCTGATGCCTTTAAGCACCTCCAACTCTCCGAAAGATTTGTGTACATCTTTTACTGATACTATCGGTTGTTCCGGTGTCCAGTTGTTTGTTGTCATGTCAATCTCTTATAATTTAACAGAATATCGTTCTTCAAGTTTCAATGTCCAACGTGCAATTGGATAACAATACGCAAAGAAAAGGAAAAGTGCGAAACCGAAAAACGGAATTAATAACTCCGGGTGATTGTCTTCAGCCTCCATTGCCTGTCGCGAAAGTGTGACTATTTCCTCCACACCAAGCAGCGAAACCAGCGGCGTAGCCATGGTCAAAATAGCATACCAGTTCATCCACGGAGGAATCATCCGTTTGAAACATTGCGGTAAAATTATTTTCCATATTGTCTGCGTACGACTATATGCCAAAGATTCAGCAGCTTCCCATTGCCCCGTGGGAACAGACTGCACCGCGCCCCTGACCACCTCTGAGATATTGGCCATAATAGGCAGAGAAAGACCAAATACCGCCTTCATCCAGTCGGGAATATGAGTGATACTGTCGCCTATTTCAATTTCAAAAGGAAAGGTCAGCATCACAATAAAGAGCAATACCAACCAGGGGGAATTGCGAAAAAGTTGGGTGGTAAACCAGGATAATTTACGAACCGGTGGCAAAAGCGAAATCTGCCCCAAACCAAGCAGTATTCCTGTTGCGGTACCAATCAGCATCGTAAAGAAACTGATCAGTAAATTCATCACGAATCCACTGCCGACAACAAATGGCAGCCAGCGCCAAAGTGTGGAAAATGCATCCTCGAGTGTGTATTTTGACTGTGCCATTACCGCCATTGGATAGAGGCTGACTAGCAAAAATAACGCAAACATTAACCATGGCGAAGAAGAAGCCAGCCAGCGGCTGAAACGAAGATCTAAGGGATCTCCAGAAGATCTAGCCTGATACGGCAATAAGACTGGTAAATCAGTTTTACTCTGAAATGATGTGACGCCTGGAATTTTATTAAAGTTGTTGAACATTGAAATTAGTTCATTAAAATATAAAAGATAGCTACAAGATTTCTATTTTCAATACACTTAGTTAACATATTAAAAAAGATCGTTATTTCTTCATTCCTAGCCCTTTTTGATCGTATGGTGTACCCAAAGTAACATTTGCTGGAAAACCCCGACAAGCAATTTCAACCTCAAAGCTACCTTTTTCTAGCATTGTGTCAAGTTTTGTATCTACACAACTGATGTAACCCATCATCACCGCACAATCAAGAGTATGTCCGAAAGTTCCAGAGGTGGTACGTCCAACCAGAATGTTATTCCACCAAATCGGTTCTCCGCCGTGGGCGAATGCTTCCGAATCTTTAATAGTGAGCATCACCAGACGACGGGAAACACCTTCCTTTTTTTGCTGAAGGAGTGCCTCCTTGCCGATAAACAAATCCGGTTTATTGAATTTTACCGCAAAATCAAGTCCGGCATGTAATGGAGTATCGTCAGGTCCAATTTCATGTCCCCATGCGCAAAAACCTTTTTCAATTCGTAAAGAACTGAGTGCCTCGATTCCCGCAAGTTTTAAACCGAGATCGTCTCCCACTTCTATAAGAGCATCAAATACCGGAAGCGCGGATTCGCTCGGAATATACAGCTCCCAGCCCAACTCTCCAACGTATGACAAACGGGCCGCTCTAACCATAGCCGGACCGACTTCAACAGTGCGGTGTGTGTAAAACGGAAATCCTGAGTTAGAAAAATCATCTGGGCTAACCCTGCGCAACAACTCACGTGAGTTTGGCCCTGCAATGCTTATAACCGCAAAAGCTCCGGTCATGTCGGTAACGGTGACAAATTCATCCGAATTTAGATTTCTGAGTATCCAATCTCTATCACGCACGGGTTGTCCTGTTCCGGTTACGAGCAAAAAACTCTCATCATCCAAACGCATCAGAGTTAAATCACTTTCATAACCTCCACGCCGATTGAGCATTGCAGTATAGACTACACGGCGATGTGCTTTGGAAATGTCGTTTGCACACAATCTTTGCAGTACGGATTCCGCATCCCGCCCCTGTACAAGTAATTTACCAAAAGTCGATTGGTCAAACAAAACTACCGCCTCTCTAGCCGCTCTATGTTCTTCTGCATGAAGCGAATGCCAGCCGGTTTTCTCAAAACTTAATTCCGGTGCTGTAGGTTTCCTTTCCGGATTAAACCAGCGAGGTCTTTCCCATCCCATCCGTTCGGCAAATTCGGCTCCGGCAATTTCAAGTCGGGAATGGAGTGGACTGAGCCGGAGGTTACGAGCGGTTTGATGTTGTCGTCCGGGAAAACTGACGGCGTAATGCAAAGCGAGTGTTTCCGGTGAGCGTTCACGGAGTGTCCGCAAACTATTTTGCGCCGGAACAAAACGCCGAATATCAACCGGCCAAAGGTCCATCGAAGGCTCTCCTTCGATAATCCATTCAGCAAGCGCGCGTCCGGCTCCTCCGCCAGTCGCAATTCCGACTGAACACATACCGCAACCAAGAAAGAACCCACGCAGTTCAGGAGACTCTCCCAACAAAAAACGGTCATCATGAGTAAAACTTTCCGGACCATTGAGCAACATTTTTACACCTGTTTTCTCCAATTCCGGAATGCGGTGCATGGCGTTTGTGAGGATCGGTTCGATGTGTCCCCAATCTTCCGGGAGCAAATCGAAAGCAAAATCTTCAGGAAGTGTTTCAATGTCCAAGGCTTTTCCTTGCGGCTCAAAGCATCCTATCAGTAACCCGCCGCCCTCATCTCGAAGATATAAATGTCCGTCGTGATCGCTGAGTGTGGGGAGCGGTGCAGTAATGGAATCCATAAGTTCGGTGAGCAAATAAAAATGCTCACAGGCATGAAGCGGTGCGGCGACTCCAACCATTGCCGCAATCTTGCGCCCCCAAATTCCTGCACAGTTGACAACAGTTTCACAGGTGATTTCGCCTTCTGCGGTTTGAACTGCAGCAACCCGTCCATTTTCGGTACGAATTCCGGTAACTGGAGTATCCTCAAAAACTTGAAGCCCTTTTGACTTAGCACCTTTGATAAGTGCGGCGCAAATGTCGCTCGGACTAACCCGCCCATCAGAGGGTGAGTAAACTGTGCCGATGAGATCATCTGTACGCATCAAAGGCCACTTTTCTGCTGCATCGCTCACAGAAATTTCTTCTGCACCAATCCCAAAGGCTTTCGAGAGAGAGGCTTGCCGACGAATGTGTGTAAGACGATCCTGGTTAGTGGCAATGCTGAGGCTACCGCTCTGTTTCCAACCTGTTGCCTGCCCTGTTTCCTCCTCCAGAGAGGAATACAAGTCTACACTATTTTGCACAAGCTTTGTTAGGCTTTCGGTGGAACGAAGTTGCCTGACCTGAGCTGCAGAATGCCAGGTTGTTCCGCTAGTTAATTTCGCCCGCTCTAGTAAAATAACATCTCGGCAACCGTTTTTCATGAGGTGATAGGCCGTGCTACAACCCATAATCCCACCGCCGATGATAACGATTTGAGCATGTTTCGGAAAATTGTTTCTCATTCAAAAAAATTGACGGGCTTTAAGAAAATTTTGCTTATTGATTTCTTTAAATAATTTAATTGAAACACTTAACCTCCGTAACCAGGTATTCGAACCGTACGTTCCCAACGGTGTATTCCAAAAACTAAGATTGCAACCAAAGTGATATAAACCACAAACAGTAAGAGCATTGAAGCATTCATAGCCGTTGAATAGTCATTATAAATACTAACCATCTGGTATAGCAGTTCCGGGACCGCGATCGCCATGGCTTGGGTCGTGGTTTTGACAAGGTTTACCAAATTGTTGTTTAATGCAGGTAAACTGACACGGAAAGCCAGCGGTAACACAATATAACGGTAAGTTTGAAAATGGCTGAATCCCAGTGATTCAGCAGCTTCTTTGGTGGATTCCGGTACAGCTTCAATTCCGGCCCGAAAAATTTCTACATTAAAAGCACCAGCAAAAAATGAAAGTGAAATGATGGCCCATCCCACGTTTGAGATGATAGGAATTTCCAGCCAGCCGTCCGGAGAATATGTAGGCGTGAACTGCCCCAATGCAAAGTAGAAAAACAATAATTGAATCAATGGAGGCGTATTGCGGAAAAACTGGATATATCCCTGAACCAGCCAACGTAACAAGCGGTTGGGTTGATTTTGCATCCATGCGCCGACAACTCCTATGACTACACTTAAAATTACACAAATCACCGCAAGCTCAAGAGTCATCCAAAAACCCTCGATGACACGATCTGCCTGCACAGAATCATAGAAGAATATGAAATTCCATTTTGGATCGTTTTTGTAGAGTTCCAAAAAGAAAATGCTAATAAACTCTGGCATTCTTTTAAGTAGTTTGGGGAATAGTGGTAGCGGCCGGAACCCGTTTAATTTGAGCTCGGCCGCGGAAAAGAAAGAGAAATAAGCAGACTGAACGTTTAGTTATAAAATACTAAGCGTTTAAAAAATAAATCTGCGTTTTTAATCATTTGCCTTCCAACCAGTCTTTGTTACGAAACTTTTGGATGACAAGATAATTTGTCGCCTGGATACCGTGCTTTTTCTCCAGTTGAATCAAACGACCTGACTGATGCCAGTTGTAGGTCATACCAGTCATGAAATTACCAAAAACACAACTAACCTCTTCCAAAGGAACAGCAAGTCCCCATGGGTTGTCGTCTTCTGAAGCTAAAGGCATTTCGAAATCATCCCAATTTCCGGAAGACAAATCCGACATAATGGAAGAATCGTCATAGACCCAGGCAACACACTTTTTATCTCGTAGTGCCTGTTTTGCTTCAGCGTTTCCTGTAAAAGCTGTGATTTTAGCTCCGTAACGTTCAGCAACTATTTTATTATAAAATGCCCCCTGCTTACCACAAACAGGCTTTCCGCGCAGATCTTCCCATGAAGACAAGCCCAGAGCTTTCGGTGACATGATATTGGTTCCGGATGTATAGTAATTTGGTTGAGTAATTCCGACAATCTTACGGCGATCCACACGATCCGACATGGTGGCGATCATCATGTCGATTTTACCCTGCTCCAGAAACTGCATCCGGTTCGAGGACTGTACTGGTACCATTTCCAGCTTTACTCCCATTGCTGCAGCAACATCTTTTGCCATGTCAATTTCCATTCCAACCAGGCCACCAGAGGTATTGCGATAGCCCCATGGTTTGTAATCAGCCTTTACACCAATCACAATTTTCCCACGCTTCATTACTTTGTTCCATCTATCATTCGTGCATTGACCTGCACTGGCAACACTGCCTAAAGCAAAGACTGATGCCACAACTGCCAGTAAAACACCTTTCCATGTTTTTCCTAACCATTTACTCATTTTGACTCCTTATCATTTGAATAATTATTTGGTTTTCATAATTGCAAACCATTGACATTTACCAGACGCAAACCACTTGCGTACGGCATCTTGTGAAGGGTATCATCCAGCGCCTTTGTTTGATATCCAGGCTAATCATGGATATAATGAAACTAACACGCTGAATTCCCCTCACACATTAACCACCACATAACTATGTAGCGAAGAAAATGTGAGCTGAAGTTTTGCTCAAGCCACAATCCTAGGTATGCTTATATGTTTTTTAATTTCATGTGTCAAGAAATAATTGGAATTTGGGAGATCTTTACAATTTTACTCTCTAAGGTGCAAAGTTGATTGTTATGATTAAGGAGGTTATTTGAACAAACAAAACAGAGAATATTTCATATCTAAATTTTAAACAGTAGAAAATAATAAAAAGTAGTCGAACTTCTTACAATTCATGCACTAAAAACAAAAAATCCCACCAAAGATTGACAAAGCAAGCTCGGGTGGGATTAATTAAACGGGCAAAACCAGCTTAAGATTAATTTATTTTCTTAAGTGCCGATTCTGTTGGCTCACCAATCTCAATCATGCGAGATTTTTTTTCTTCAGGAATGATCCTTTCAAGACTAATAGTCAGCATACCATTAATCAAATCTGCTCCTTTAATAATCACATCATCAGAAAGGGTAAAACTTCGTGAGAACGCACGCTTGGCAATTCCACGATGTAAATACTCCCCGTCTTCCTGATCCTGCTTTGAGCGCACAGTCAAAATACCTTCTTTGAGTTCTGCTTCCAAATCTTCTTTTGAAAATCCGGCAACAGCCATTTCGATGGTATAAATATTTTCTTCGTCTTTGCGGATATTATAAGGTGGATATCCGGTTGCTGATTCCGACCTGTCCACATCTCCGAAAAAACGATCAAACATTGAATCAAAGCCTACGGTAATTCCGAGTGCTCTTTCAAAATCTGATGGGGTGATTGATGAGTAACGTGCTAAATGTAACATAGTACCTCCTTCTAAAAGCAAGGTGTTTACAAATTAACCTCCAATCCATAGCACTGAACTTGGAGGTGGTTTACAGGGGTTACAACAATGGTCAACCCCAGACACGGTTTCTCAAACTTTAAGACAAAGAGAGAGAACCGAATTTCAAAAACTAATTAATTCTGCTACTAGATTTTTTTACTCCTGTTACTTATAAAACAAGCAAAGGCTTATTCGTCTTTGGATTCAGCAGTTATCTTTTCAAAAAATATTTTCCCATTGGAAACATTAGCAGTGACTTCCTGTCCTTCCTGGATTTCACCGGACAGAATTGCTCTTGCTAGTTCAGTTTCCAGTTCCTTTTGTATCGCCCGTTTTAGCGGACGTGCACCATAAACAGGGTCATAACCAACTTCAGCCAGAAAATCTAACGTTTTTTCGGTCAAGAACATGGAAATATTTCGTTCATATAAACGTTTTTTCAAGCGTTCCAGTTGGATATTTATAATACCGCTCATGTGCTCCTGCAACAGCGGATGAAAAACCACGCTGTCATCAACGCGGTTTATAAATTCCGGACGAAAATGCTGCCGCAGTTCCTGCATTACCATTTTCGTTTGTTCTGCCTGAACTGAAGAGGCGGAAATTCCAGCACTTTTTTGATTAATCAAATTTTGGCTGCCGATATTTGAAGTCATGATGACCAGAGTATTTTTAAAATCCACGGTGCGTCCATGTGAGTCGGTCAACCTGCCGTCATCTAGAATTTGCAACAAAACATTGAAAACATCATAATGCGCTTTTTCAATTTCATCGAAAAGTAAAACGCTGTAAGGGCGACGCCGCACTGCCTCAGTGAGTTGTCCACCTTCATCAAAACCAACATAACCTGGAGGAGCGCCAATCAGTCTGGAAACTGAATGTTTTTCCATATATTCGCTCATGTCAATCCGGATCATATTTTGTTCATCATTAAACAAATATTCTGCCAAAGCCCGAGCCAGTTCTGTCTTTCCAACTCCGGTTGGCCCCAAAAATATAAAACTTCCGAGTGGTCTGTTTGGATCGTTAATTCCGGAGCGTGCCCTGATAACTGCATCCGAGACAAGATTAATAGCTTCGTCCTGTCCCACCACACGCTGATGCAGATGTTCCGGAAGACGCAGCAGTTTTTCCCCTTCGCCTTCAATCAGTTTTTGTACCGGAATTCCGGTCCAGTGTGCTACTATCTCCGCAATGTCCTCGGCATCAACTTCTTCCTTAAGCAGTTGATTATTCTGATCTTCATCTACATCTAGTGCTCCTTCCTGTTCTTTTTCCAGTTCCGGAAGTACTCCATATTCCAGACGTGCTGCTTCTTCCAGATTATAATCCTGACGTGCCCGCTCAATCTGCAGACGCACTTCTTCAATTTTCTGTTTTAATTCACTCAAACCCTGTATAGCGGACTTTTCCTGCTCCCACTGCAAAGTCAAAACATCAAAATTGTGCTGCAGTTCCGTTAATTCTTTTGATAGTTTTTTAAGTCTGTTTTTAGATGCAGAATCTTTTTCCTTTTTAAGTGCCTCTTTTTCAATTTCCAACTGCAGAATTCTACGTGATATTTCGTCCATTTCCGCAGGCATAGAATTAATTTCCACCCGTAACCTTGAGGCAGCTTCGTCCATCAAATCAATTGCTTTGTCCGGAAGAAAGCGGTCGGAAATATAACGTTGGGAAAGGGTGGCTGCGGCAATCAACGCACCGTCTTTGATACGTACACCGTGGTGAATTTCATAGCGCTCTTTCAATCCCCGTAAAATGGAAATTGTGTCTTCAACATTCGGCTGATCAACCATAACCTGTTGAAAGCGTCTTTCAAGTGCAGGATCTTTTTCAATGTATTTGCGGTATTCATCCAGTGTCGTGGCTCCAATACAGTGCAGTTCACCACGCGCGAGCATAGGCTTAAGTAAGTTTCCTGCGTCCATTGAACCTTCTGTTTTGCCTGCACCAACTACCGTGTGTAATTCATCAATAAACAAGACTATGTGCCCATTTGCATCAACAACCTCTTTAAGTACTGCTTTTAAACGCTCTTCAAATTCACCTCTATATTTAGCTCCGGCAACCAGAGCCCCCATATCAAGTGAGACCAGCTTTTTCCCTTTGAGACTGTCCGGTACATCATTACGCGCAATACGTTGGGCTAAACCTTCCGCAATCGCCGTTTTTCCCACACCTGGTTCGCCGATCAAAACCGGATTGTTTTTGGTTCGGCGTGATAGTACCTGAATTACTCTACGGATTTCGTCATCCCGTCCGATCACCGGATCCAGTTTCCCGTCACGTGCCAATTGACTCAGATCTGTGCCATATTTTTCCAATGCTTCATATGTTTCTTCCGGATTTTGACTGGTTACCCGTTGACCTCCACGGACAGCTTTTATGGTGTCCATTAATCGATCAATGGTTACGCCCATCTCATGCAAAATCTTTCCGGCTGGCCCCTTTTTTCCCTCCGCA
>ERZ1046876.1666-NODE-1666-length-14487-cov-7.211475_pt1 | contig 14487 bp, 10 predicted proteins | sample MGYA00383094_ERZ1046876 | MGnify/ENA primary metagenome ERZ1046876 (study PRJEB29581, sample SAMEA5548364) | metagenome | biome: marine; feature: coastal; material: water | depth 50 m | study: Short-term variability in the microbial, nano- and picoplankton...
ATGGGTTCGCGAGATAGGTTGAAGGGGAAGAAGGGTTGAGAGATGACCGATGCGTCATCTATTAATCCTTTTTCTGCCTCAGAGCCTTCCCTGTATTTATCAGAAATTACCTTTGATTTATGAACGGAACCTTCTTGGGATTTTGTCAAGCCAAGCTCTCTGGAAATGTAACCAAGCAAACGTCTAGTTGTGAAATCAATTTCCTTAGGACTTAGCAGGTTCATGCCGTCAGTATATTCTTCTCGATTCGGTAAAGCATTGTGGGGATAACTCACCGGCATACCCGACTTTGGGTCATTATACAGTATGCAGGAGATTTTCATTTTTTGGTTCTTGTTAGTTCTGGAGTAAAGAAACGATCCTGAAGGAAGTGCAACCTCTTTGTCACGGATTAATTTTAAAGGATTAAAATTGGGACAAATTGACCCAAGTTGGGCGGGCCTTATCGTTATCCGTCACATAAATTCTTCGCTTAATTACGAATACCTCGCCCATAGGCTTGTGTTTATGAAGCTTTTCAGGCGAATATAATTGGTATGTATTCTGCAAGAGAAGACTCGTTATGAATGTGGACCCCGAAAAATTTACTGAACTTGGAATTTCTGCTATTCAAGAAATGGCTAAAGTGGCTAAGCGAAATGGACAGCAGGAGGTGGATGTTTGGCATCTTCTTTCTGTCTTAATGAATCAGGAAAATGGCATTGTCCCCGCCCTGATGGATGAAATGGGAGTGGGTGCCGCACCAGTACAACTTTCCTTACAACGGGAACTCCAAAAATTACCTAAGATTGCAGGAAATGTTAATACAGCCCGATCCTACGCATCCTCTTCACTTACTGAGGCAGTGGAAAAAGGACAGGTCATTTCTAAAGAAATGCAGGATGATTATGTAAGTACAGAACATTTACTACTCGGCTTATCTTCGGTGGGTAAGCCTGTAAGCTTTCAAAACTTTTTTAAGAACTTTGCACTAACTGAGAAAAAAATCCGTGAGGCTATTATTAAGGTTAGGGGCGGACAAAAAGTAACTTCTAAAACACCGGAGAATTCCTTTCGCGCACTTCAAAAATACGGTATCGACTTAGTGGAACAGGCAAAATCGGGAAAGCTCGATCCTGTTATTGGCCGGGATTCTGAAATCCGACGAGTAATTAGAATTCTTTCCCGAAAGACCAAGAATAACCCAGTACTCATCGGCGAGCCTGGAGTGGGTAAAACGGCGATTGTGGAAGGACTTGCTCAACGGATTGTCCGCGGAGATGTGCCCGAAGGGTTAAAGGATAAAACGATTTTTACTTTGGAAATGGGCTCATTGCTAGCCGGTGCAAAATTTCGTGGTGAATTTGAAGAGCGTTTAAAAGCCGTCCTTAACGAGGTGAGTAAGTCAGAAGGACGAATTGTTCTCTTTATTGATGAAATGCACACGATTGTGGGTGCAGGTAAAGCGGAGGGTGCGATTGATGCGGGCAATATGCTTAAACCAATGCTTGCCCGTGGTGAGCTACGATGTATTGGTGCTACCACCTTAAATGAATATCGTAAACATGTCGAAAAAGATGCAGCCCTTGAACGGCGTTTTCAGACCGTACTCGTCGATCAGCCCAATGTTGAGGATACGATATCCATTCTACGTGGTCTGCGTGAACGTTTTGAAATCCATCACGGAGTAAACATTCGCGACGAGGCAGTGGTCCAGGCTGCGGTTCTTTCTAACCGTTATATCTCTGATCGTTTCTTACCGGACAAAGCAATTGATTTAGTGGACGAGGCATGTGCCATGATTCGTACCGAACTTGATAGTATGCCGGCGGAGCTAGACGAGGTCAGTCGTCGTGTATTACAGTTGGAAATCGAAGAAACTGCTCTGAAACAGGAAAAGGATAAGTCCAGCAAGGATAGACTGGAATCTTTGCGCATAGAACTTGGGAACGCTCGAGACAAGATGGAAACGATCAAGCGGCAATGGGAGAACGAGCGCCAGGGAATTGATAATGTCCGAGTCCTACGCGAGCAGATCGAGTCCAGTCGAGCAGAAATGGAACGAGCTGAGCGGGCCTATGATTTAAACTTAGTTGCCGAACTTAAGCACGGTAAACTGCCAAAGTTGGAAGAGGAACTAGAAAGCCTTGAGCAAATGGAAAAGCAGGAGGATTCCATTTTAAAAGAAGAGGTAACATCTGAGGAGATTGCCGAGATTGTAGCCCGTTGGACCGGCGTACCTGTGACCAAATTAATTGAGGGAGAGCGCGAAAAACTTTTACGGCTCCAAAGTATTCTTCATCAGCGGGTAATTGGACAAAATGAGGCTGTTGATGCCGTTTCTGATGCTATTTTGCGAGCCCGTGCCGGGATCAAGGATCCACAAAGGCCCATTGGGTCGTTTCTTTTTCTTGGTCCCACAGGGGTAGGGAAGACCGAACTGGCTAAGACTTTAGCCGAGAGTCTTTTTGATAACGAAAGCAATGTGGTCCGCATCGATATGTCAGAATACATGGAGAAACACTCCGTTGCCCGACTCTTAGGAGCTCCCCCTGGTTATGTTGGTTATGAAGAGGGTGGTCAATTAACCGAAGCTGTACGTCGAAAACCCTACTCGGTGATTCTTTTTGATGAGATTGAAAAAGCACACCCAGATGTTTTTAATGTGCTTCTTCAATTGATGGATGATGGCCGACTAACTGATTCCCAGGGCCGGACGGTCGACTTTAAAAATGTTGTGGTCATTATGACATCAAATGTAGGTAGCCGTTATTTGCAGGAAAATTTTCTTGATAATGAAATTACAGAATCTGCCCGTGCGTCGGTTATGTCTGAATTGCGGGATCATTTCCGCCCAGAATTTTTAAACCGTATTGACGATGTTGTACTTTTTAAACCCTTATCCCTCGATGAAATTACTTCTATTGTTGATCTCCTTCTTGCCGGTTTAAATAAGCGATTACTTGACCGAAAAATTATCGTTGGGTTTACCGATGCTGCCAAGAAATGGATTGGGGAAAAGGGATATGATCCCACTTATGGTGCCCGTCCTCTTAAACGTTTTTTACAAAAGCAAGTGGAGACTCAACTTGCCCGTGCCTTAGTTTCGGGTGAGGTTGAGGAGGGGAGTGAAGTATCCTTTTCAGTCAAAGATGATCAGTTGGTGATGAAGGTAACCCGGTGACTTGTATCTTCCTTAAGAGCAGGAACGGACTGACCTCACAATTACAAGTTGATTGATCCATAAAAAGACTACGGCATATAGAATTGCACCGACCAAAGTTTGCCAGCTTAGTCCGTTGGATAATTCAATCCCATAGATTTTTACCTGCTGTGTGGTATAAATTTTGAGCACATAACATATCATTAGTGACAGGGCCCAGATGAAAGTAAATATCTTGGCAAATCGGAGCATAAATACCCGGCAGATTTTAAGGGGAGAAAAACCAAGATGAATCAGATCGCGAGTGGTTTCAGCCGATTGAGTAACTACCAAGCGAAAGCTGCTTGCAAAGGTGGCAATCGAAAGGAGTGAGAGTAAGGAACCGACACCGGCCATGCCCCAAATTAATCCATTGGCCAGTTGGTCTAACCATTCATCCTGGGGGAATTCCCGGTTTGTTTCATAACCCAATTCATCCAAGCTTTGCAAAAAATCATCTGTTGGCGATTTGTCCATAGCTAGAATAAGGCGCGATGGGCCACCATCTGAAGGAGTCATATTTAGAGCATCAGACAAAATCATTCGATCCTCAGGATGTTCAATTGGAGAAACCTGAATGCTCTTGCTCCTCAATACCTCATTTTTGGCAAGATTAGACTTAGAAACAGGAGTCCCTATAATTTCTTCATTTTCCCAAACAAAGAAATATTTTTCTGAACGATCATTGCCGTGGGTCTGGTTTGCCCATTGGAGAAAGTTTGCTGGTACGAGTACACTGTTGATCCGCTTACTAAAGGCCACAAACCTGCCAAGCATTCGAATAGATTCTTCCTCCCCAATGAGGATTTCTATTGGCATAGATGAGGCTGCTTCGCGGGAGAGGGCAGGGTATTCACTGCGTGAAGGGGCGAGTCCGAAATTCCATAGATCCAAATAAAATTTGGGCACCATGATTGGTACATAAGATTGATTTTCCTCCCACTTCCATGCGGCAGGTTTTTGATCGAGGAATTCATCAGGTACTGATTCAAAAAACAAATCCGTTCGGGCGGCAGCCCCCAACCCAATCTTTCCTGCTGGCCAGATGTGTACTGTTACCGGGAATTGGTTACGGGTAAAACCACCTATTTTTTTGACTCCTGGAAGTTTTTTAATCCGGTCAATTTCTTCTTCCCTGAAAGATTCCTCCTGTTTTCCAAGGTTGAGTAAGATTCCTCCCTGAACGGATTTATTAAGGGTTACAAAGTTCTGTCCAACTTCTCGGCTCTCAACCAAGAGTTTTGAATCGGTAAAGATTTGTAGGGCGAGCAAAATTAAAATCGATCCGATAACACACCCAAGAGAGGCAGCTAACAATTCTTTGCTCGGGGATTTAGAACCGAGGCAACGATTGAGTAAAGATGTAATTGGCCGGCTCATAAATTGATGGACCGGTTACAGGACAATGGGCTCGATCCTGCAAGAGAAGTGATTACCAATCCGGCTTTGTTTTGGTTGAGGACTTGTTCAATCAAACCAGCCGCTGCCTTGGCGTTATCTTCGTCAAGGTGACTGAACGGTTCATCCAATAAGAGCCAGCAAAAAGGTTTCCGTAAGCACCGGACGAGGGCGAATCGTTGTCGTTGTCCAAGTGAAAGAGTTTCAACGGGTTTATCCAATAGGTTAAGCATTCCCAATGCTTCGCACATTTCTTTCACGGTCGGAGCTTGCGGATTTATTTCGGGCAAGAGTTCGAGGTTCTCTCGTGCGCTTAACTTTTTGAAAAGCCGCAGATCCTGAAATAAAAGTGAAATTTTTTTCGCCCGTAAGATCAGCCAGTCTTCTGCCGACAAATCTTTTTCTTGAACACCATCTATTTCCCATGAACCCGAGTAGTCTTTGCGCAGGCCATAAATTAGGTGCAGTAGGGTGGACTTTCCTTTTCCCGATTGAGCCTGCACGAGGATACGATCGTTAGATGCCCATGTGATTTCTTCTTCCCATATTTTCGACGAAGCAATCAGCGATTGGGGAACGGGTTCCGGAACAACTTTGTTGAAAGTAAGTTTCATCCTAAAAGTTTTTTGAAGTTTTCCCCTAGCATGGCTCGTAACTCATATCCAGTTACTTCGATGGAATCGGTAAAGGTTGTCAGAAAAGTTTTAAAGTCCGGATTTTTTTGAGTGGCAGGATAGATGCGTAAAGGATAGTCAGTCCCCCAGAGAATTTTTTCGCTCCCCACATGTTCGATTAATTCCTTAAAAATACTGGCCGGGTAGAGCAATGGACAGGCGGCCAAATCAATGTAGAAGTTTGAGGGAATTGGATTTTTTAAAGGGTACAAAGCTCCGGCATGAGCCAGGATTATTTTGAGGTCGGGCAACTCACTGGCCAGCCATAAAAAATCTTCCATTGGGGTGAGTGTCTTACCTGGATAATCTTTCCCTTCTGGGTCGGTAACATGAAAGTTTACTGGCCAGCCAGACTCGCAGGCAAATTCCATCGCTTTGATCCATTCCCTGTTTTGCATAGAAAATCCCTGAGCCCAGGGATGGGATTCTCCAATTCCCTGAAAACCGTCTTCCCGTGCCCTTTTTAAATAGTCCAATAAGTTGGGAATCTCGGGGTGTAAGGAAAGAAAACCGATAAACCTTTCTTTATCCTGCTTAATCCATTGTTGGTGCCATTGGTTTGCCTCCAGGCAGGTTTTTTGATTTTCCCAATACCAACCGAGTAATACGGATTGGTGAACTCCAGCAGCATCCATAGATGCGAGCATTTCCTGACGATTTGCCCATCCTTGCAAACTCGGTCGATCTTTGGGAGATACCATATCCAACCACATTTTCTCCCCCGTTCGTTGGGCAAAGCGGGTAGGGTCTTTCATTACCTCTACGGGATAGCGATGAGTATGAGCGTCAATGATCATGCCAGCTATCTATTCCGTTGAATGTAGGGCTTTTGGTAAAGCCCAAAAAAAGGCTTAGGTTTTTTCGGCCTTTTCTGTGGCAGCTAGTTTACGGGTAAGTGTGGCTTCAATAAAAGCGGCAAACAAGGGATGTGCCTTGGTTGGCTTGGATTGAAACTCCGGATGGAATTGTACTGCTACAAACCACGGATGATTTTGCACCTCTACAATTTCCACCAAGTCCCTATCAGGATTGGTACCGGCTACAATTAATCCGGCAGACTCCATTTGTTCACGATAGGAATTATTAAATTCAAACCGATGCCGATGTCGTTCTGATACCTCTTCCTTGTCATAAGCAATTCTAGAAAAACTCCCTGGCTTTAGTCGGCAGGGGCAGGCGCCTAACCTCATGGTGGCTCCTTTTTCGGTAACAGATTTTTGATCGTCCATAATATGAATAACTGGATCTGGAGTATCTGGATCAAATTCCGTGCTGTTTGCTTTTTCTTTACCTAAAACGTTGCGGGCAAAATCGATTACTGCAATTTGCATTCCTAGGCAAAGTCCGAAAAAGGGAATCTTTTCTTCTCTGGCAAATTTTGATGCTAATATTTTACCCTCGGTTCCACGGTCTCCAAAACCACCAGGTACCAAAATGCCGTCCAATCCTTTGAGGTGTGCTTCAGCACCGTCCCGCTCGATAGCTTCGGCATCCAAATGAATCACTTCGACCCCGGTGTCATTACGGATTCCACCATGTACCAGAGATTCGTTAACCGAAAGATACGAATCTTGCAGATCAATGTACTTTCCGATCATTCCAATCTTCACTCGGTGCTTTGGATGAATCAAGCGGTGGACCACTTCTTCCCATTCGTCCAACTTAGGTGCAGGTGCGTCAAGCCCGAGGAAGCGTGTAACCAGAGTATCTAACCCCTCCTGTTTTAACATATGGGGAAGTTCGTAGATTGAATGGGTGACATCCATTTCTTCAATTACTGCTTCCTTAGGTACGCTACAGAAAAGGCTAAGTTTATCACGAATTTCTTCGGTAATTGGCTGTTCCGTCCGACAAACCAATATGTCTGGCTGGATGCCAATTTCTCTCAGCTTGGCCACGCTTTGTTGAGTCGGCTTTGTCTTGAGTTCACCAGCTGCACGCAAGCTGGGTAGCAAAGTCATGTGTACAAAAAGGACATTTGCCTTACCTACCTCGCTTGCGAATTGTCTCATCGCTTCAGTAAAGGGTAAGCCTTCAATATCACCAATGGTTCCCCCTATTTCGGTAATGAGCACATTTACGCCTTCCCCGGCCGCATAAATTCGATCTTTAATTTCGTTGGTTACATGGGGAATAACCTGCACGGTTTTACCAAGGTAATCCCCCCGTCTTTCCTTACGAATTACTGATTCGTAAATTTGACCACTGGTCAGGTTGTTGAACCTGGTGAGCTTGCCCGATGTGAAACGCTCGTAGTGGCCAAGGTCGAGATCCGTTTCTGCTCCGTCATCGAGTACATAAACTTCTCCATGTTGAAACGGACTCATTGTTCCGGGGTCGACATTTAAATAGGGGTCGAATTTTTGGATGCGGGTGGTTAGACCTCTTTGCTCAAGTAATGCTCCGAGTGCTCCTGAAGTTAGCCCTTTCCCCAGAGACGAAACTACTCCGCCAGTAATAAAAATATACTTCATTTTCTTCTTGTTTGTTCCCTCCACCCATGACGTAGAAAAGAAGGGGGTGGCAACCAAGATTTATTAACCTTGGTAACTCCAAGTCATTCCGGTGTTAAAATATTTGTGTTTGCACAAATATTAATTTGCATAATTCTTTCAGCTAATACCTATCTTCGTGCTTCCTTTTCACTCGTCATGAATTTGTGCGGTAGAAAGATATACCTATAAATCTCTTTAGACATGAATCAATCTTCCTTACTTAAAAAATACCTAATGGCCCTTACAGGGATTGTTCTCGTAGGTTTTGTTTTAGTTCACATGGCTGGTAACCTTCAGGTATTGATTGGCCGGGAAGCAATCAATGCTTACGCTTACGCTCTACAAAACTTACCTGCTCCCATCCTTTGGGGCTCCCGCCTTTTCCTTCTTGTATGTGTTTTGGTTCATGCAGTCACGGCCTACCAACTTATCAAGGAAAACCGAATGGCTCGGCCCAGAGCTAATGAAATCGAAGTTACCAAGCGTGCAGGGTGGGCTTCATTGCGAATGGGACTTACTGGTTCTTTGATGTTAGCCTTCATTGTTTTTCATCTTTTACACTTTACCATCCGGGCAATTTTTCCTGAATACAACGACATGAAAACTACCGTTGGATCGCCGGACGGTTCGGAAATTCATGATGTCTACTCGATGATCCTTGCGGGTTTTCAAGTGGATGCAATTTCCATCTTTTATGTAATTTGCATGTTTTTACTGTGCAGGCATCTGGCTCACGGAGTATCGAGTATGTTTCAGACCTTGGGCTTCCGCTCCGAGCGTTGGCGTGGAAAACTCGACCTTGCCGCTTCTGCTTACGGCTGGATTATATTTGCTGGTTTTTCCATCATCCCTGTTCTTGTTATCGCCCAAAAGTATGGCTTAGTTAATTGCCTCGAGACTTGTGGCTCATCCTGTTCCGTGAACCTGTAGAATTTCTGCCCCATGATCCTCGATTCAAAAATTCCTGAAGGTCCACTTGCTGATAAGTGGGAAAATCATCGTTTCTCTTCCAAGCTGGTCAATCCGGCAAACAAACGAAAGTTTAAGATTATCGTTGTCGGTTCTGGTTTGGCAGGCGGTTCTGCGGCAGCCACCCTGGGAGAACTTGGTTACAATGTGGATTGTTTTTGTTACCAGGATACCCCACGCCGAGCACACTCAATAGCCGCTCAGGGCGGGATTAATGGTGCTAAAAATTATCAAAACGACGGAGACAGTATTCATCGTCTCTTTTACGATACGATTAAAGGTGGAGATTTCCGTTCCCGTGAATCTAATGTGCATCGGCTTGCTCAAAACAGTGTAAACATTATCGATCAGTGTGTTGCCCAGGGAGTTCCTTTTGCCCGTGAATACGGAGGTTTACTTGCTAACCGCTCATTTGGCGGAGCCCAAGTTAGTCGAACTTTTTATGCCCGTGGGCAGACTGGTCAGCAACTGCTCCTCGGTGCATACAGTGCATTGAGCCGCCAGATTGCAACCGGTCAGGTAAAAATGCATGTTCGTCAGGAGATGCTAGATTTAATCGTGGTCGATGGTCACGCCAAAGGAATTATTACCCGCAATCTTGCGACCGGTGAAATGAAGGTTTGGACGGCAGATGCCGTACTTCTCTGCACCGGAGGATACGGTAATGTTTATTACCTTTCAACCAATGCGATCGGTTGTAATGTCACCGCTAATTTTCGTGCTTATCGTAGGGGTGCTGGTTTTGCCAATCCCTGCTTTACTCAGATTCACCCAACTTGCATACCCGTAGCAGGAGATCATCAATCCAAGCTTACTTTGATGTCTGAATCCTTACGTAATGACGGTCGAGTATGGGTGCCTAAAAACGCGGAGGATGCAGGTAAAGCCCCTTCAGAAATCCCAGAAGATGCCCGGGATTATTATTTGGAGCGTAAATACCCAAGTTTTGGAAACCTTGCTCCACGTGATATCTCAAGCCGCTCGGCTAAAGAAGCTTGTGATGAAGGTCGCGGAGTAGGCCCGGGTGGTCGTGGTGTCTATCTTGACTTTGAAGATTCAATCAATCGCTTGGGTGAAAATGTAATTAGTGAACGCTACGGAAATCTTTTTGAAATGTACGAGCGTATTACCGGTGAAAATGCTTACCAGCGCCCAATGCGTATTTACCCAGCCATACACTACACCATGGGAGGTTTGTGGGTGGATTACAATCTGATGAGTACGATTCCTGGATGCTTTGTTTTAGGGGAGGCAAATTTTTCTGACCATGGAGCAAATCGATTGGGTGCCAGTGCTTTGATGCAGGGATTGAGCGATGGATATTTTGTTCTACCTTATACCATTGGAAATTATCTGACCACGATCAGTCCTGGCGGGATCGACCCAGAAGGTGCAGCGGCACGTGAAACGCTTGAATCCGTAAAGGAAAGAGTTGGCCAAATGGTTTCCGCCAAGGGCAAACGTTCTTCCCGCTCTTATCACAAAGAACTTGGAAATATCATGTGGGAATATGCTGGTATGGCTAGAAGCGAAAAGGGCTTGAACAAAGCAATTGGAGAAATTCAGGATTTACGGGATGACTTTAATAAAAACCTCCTCGTTACCGGACACGGCGAAGAATTAAATATGGAATTGGAAAGATCCGGTCGCGTTCGTGACTTTTTGGATTTCGGAGAATTGCTTTGTCGGGATGCGCTTACCCGCAATGAATCCTGCGGTGGTCATTTCCGTGAAGAATATCAAACTGCAGATGGAGAAGCCACGAGGAACGATGAAGACTTTTCACACGCAGCGGTTTGGGAATACAAGGGCGATGGAGAAACTCCAACCCGCCATAAAGAAGATTTAGAATTCGAAAATGTCAAACTTGCGGTACGCAGTTACAAATAAGGACAGTTCCCCATGAAATTATTTCTTAAAGTTTGGAAACAAGAAGGACCTGAAGATGAGGGCCATTTTGAATCACATGTACTCGATGGAGTGTCCGAGGATTCATCCTTCCTCGAAATGCTTGATCAATTAAACGAACAGCTGTTGGGTGAGGGTAAAGAACCGATTGCTTTTGATCACGATTGTCGTGAAGGAATTTGTGGGACTTGTTCCCTCAATATTAACGGTTATGCCCATGGGCTGGAAAATTCCACCACCACTTGCCAACTGCACATGCGCAAATTTGAGGACGGGGATTCCATAACCGTTGAACCTTTCCGAGCTAAAGCTTTTCCAGTTGTTAAAGACTTAGTTGTCAACCGATCGGCTTTTGACAAAATTATCCAAGCGGGAGGATTTATTACGGTGCGTACTGGAAGTGCGCCAGATGGCAACGCCATGCCCGTGCCCAAGGAGAATGCTGATTTGGCAATGGATGCAGCCCAGTGTATTGGTTGCGGAGCCTGTGTGGCATCCTGCAAGAATGCATCTGCAATGCTCTTTACTTCGGCCAAAGCAGGGCACTTAAATATGCTCCCCCAAGGACAAGCTGAAAAGGATTCCAGGGTTTTAAATATGGTTGCCGCAATGGACGAGGCAGGGTTTGGGAATTGTCGTAATTATGGCGAATGCTCAGCTGCTTGTCCCAAGGATATTTCTTTGGATTATATCGCCAAGTTAAACCGGGATTACGCCAAGGCGAAAATTAAAAAGGTCTTTTCTTAAGACCTATTAATCGTCCACTCACTCTCCGCACCTCACGCAAATAGGGTTGCGATCGCAACTCTGGTTTGGGAAGATGTCCCCACATGGCAGACAACGGAAAACAAGCGACTTGGGGCGGACGGTTTAAGGATGGTCCTGACGGTCTCATGCTTGCATTTGGTGAATCTGTTTCCTTTGACCAAAGGCTTGCTCCTTATGATTTGCAAGGCAGTTTAGGTCATGCGTCCATGCTTTTATCTGTGGGTCTTCTCAATCAGGAGGAATTTAACTCGATTGAAAAAGGATTGAAGGAATTGGCTGAAGAGGTAAAGACAGGCGATTTCGAATGGAAGGTTGAATGGGAAGATGTCCATATGAATTTGGAACAAGCACTGCGTGCTAAGACCGATGCTGCTGATAAGCTTCACACTGGTCGGAGTCGCAATGACCAGGTTGCAACTGATATGCGTTTGTTCTTTAAGGATGCATGCAGTCAGCTCCGAGATGGAATCGAACATACGATGCACTCCCTTCTTGCGATGGCAAAGAAGTATGCAACCACGCCCATTCCCGGATACACCCATTTACAAAGGGCTCAACCTGTTACCGTGGGTCACCACCTGCTCGCTTATGTTGAGATGCTCGGGCGGGATCACGAACGCTTTTCCACTGTTTCCAATCATGCAAATGTTTGCCCGTTAGGATCGGGTGCGATTGCCGGATCTACGCTTCCCCTCGACCGAGTGCATGTCGCTAAGGCACTTGGATTTGTCAATGAAGCGGGGGAGGCATGTTTGACGCCTAATGGAATGGATGCAGTGGCAGATCGCGATCTGTTTGTCGAGTTTGCTTCTGCATGTTCCCTCTGTTCCCTCCATCTTTCGCGCCTCGCAGAAGACCTCATTCTTTGGAATTCTTCGGAGTTTGGATATTTACGACTTTCCGATTCATTCACCACTGGCTCCTCCCTTATGCCGCAAAAGAAAAACCCGGATTGTTTTGAATTGATCCGGGGAAAGACCGGTCGGGTCATTGGTAATCTTTCCAATTTATTGGTCACGATCAAGGGGTTGCCCCTTACCTACAACCGGGATCTTCAGGAAGATAAACCCCCGGTGTTTGACAGTTTCGAACAGTTAGGTATGTGCCTGGCGGTAACCGCAGGAGCATTGGATGGAGCCGAGATCGATGAGGCACGTTGTCTTTCTGCCGCTTCTGATCCTTTGCTTTTGGCTACTGATTTAGCTGATTACTTAGTCGAACATGGAGTCGCTTTTCGTCAGTCTCACCACCTCGTTGGATCCTTGGTTGCTCGGGCGGAAGAACTTAACATATCGCTACCCGAATTAAGCGATGAAGATGTGCAAAAAATCTTTCCTGAAATAGGAGATGATTGGCGAGATGTATTTGATTTGTCACGAGCCTTTGCCAGGAGGGAAAAGCCAGGTATGCCTGGTCCCACACAAGTTTCTGCCCGTATTGAATTTTGGGAAGGAATTCTTAAGTCTTGAACGCTTTGGGCTCCCGGCTACCGGGTGTCTTTCTTATCGGGCTGTTTGTATTGTGCAATGTTGCCTGGGGTAGGACTTGGACAACGCTTGAAGGCAGGCGTTCCCAGGGCGAACTCGTTGGTTTTGAGGAAAATCAGGTAACCTTGTTGATTGATGGCAGGGAGTATACTTTCCCGGTTTCCCGCTTCTCGGCACCAGATCGTATCTATTTGATGAAGTGGAAAGCCGAAAAAAGATGTGGGATTTGTCGAAAAACTGTGGGAGCTGATAAGATGCAAGCGGGCGTACAATTTTATCATCCCGCTTGTTTTACCTGTTTGGTTTGCAAACGTCCCTTCCTTGACCAGCAATCCATCAGTCGCGACGAATGGGGAGGTTTGGTCCATGCAGAACATTTTCGCCAGGTTCCTAGATGTGGGTCGTGTGGTCGTATGTTCTCCAAGAAAGCAGCCAAGCCTGAACAATTTTTTTCCGATGGTCGATTATCGTGCCTTCCCTGTTTACGGGATGCGGTTATGGATGTGGGGACACTTGATGCAGTGGCAAAGCGGGTAAGACTGGGGATGTCCGAACTCGGATTACCCAAGCCTACTGGTCCCTTGACCATGCGTTTGGTCAGCCAAAAACGGATAAACCAGGAGGTCGAGCGGGCTCATGGTCGTGGAAGTTTGCGCGGATTAACCATGACCACCTTTCGTACCATCACCGGCGGAACAAATACGGGGACCACTTATACCCACGAGGTTTGGGTACTTGCAGGTTTGCCTGTGGTTGAATGTGTGTCGGTACTTGCTCATGAATTTGGACATGTTTGGATGAACGAAAATTTCATCGAGGCATCCCCTCCATCCGTAGAGGGATTTTGTAATCTTTTATCGATGCATGCCTTGCAAAAAGAGACCAGCAAACTTGCCGAGATCTTACGCAAGAATTTAGAAATGAGTGACGATCGGGTTTATGGGCGCGGCTTTCGGGATATGCGCCAACAATTAAATAAATTGGGATGGTCCGGATTGATTGGTGATCTTTCCACTCGTCGGGTACATCCGAGCAAGCGAAGGCGCTAAGATTTTTTAATTTGGGTAATAGTCAAGTCCACGGAGTAGACAGTCTTGCACCTTTGTGGCCAGTATTGGGGTATCGGATGGTTCGATTCCGTGTCCCAGGATAACCGGCCAGTCGAGTGAATCTTTGGGGCGGACACCGTGGGTTCCCTTGACTAGGGATGCATCCAGGGGGATCAGATCCATGAAGATGCGGAAGCCCAATTTTTTCGCCAACAACTTCCCCGCTGCCTTGAGAGTGGGAAAGGGAATGCTGGGATCGACAAAGAGCTCGGCTGGATCGTAGCCGTATTTACGATGAACATCTACACAACGGGCAAAGTCGGGGGCGAGGGAATCGTCCAGCCAATGGTAATAGGCAAACCATGCATCCTCCCTGGCGAGCAATACAAGATCGCCAGCCCGATCGTGATCGAGCCCGATAGAAGCCCGTTCTTTGCCAGAAAAAACTCTAGCTACTCCATCGAGGCTTTCCATTTCTTTGCGGACTTTGGACACGAATGCATCGTCCTGACGATTTAAATAAACATGGGCGATTTGATGATCGGTTAAGCAAAACGC